>Ga0265294_10002782_pt1 | contig 22753 bp, 32 predicted proteins | sample MunlanPumphouse3_FD_192504 | JGI IMG/M metagenome (GOLD analysis project Ga0265294, IMG submission 192504) | Groundwater microbial communities from a municipal landfill in Southern Ontario, Canada - Pumphouse #3 | ecosystem: Environmental > Aquatic > Deep subsurface > Groundwater | place... | reverse complement strand
GGTTGGAAAAGAAATGTCTGGTACAGAAGCTGCTGGAATTGCTGCTCAAAAAGGTATGAAAGAGGTAGGGGAAGCTGGTGGTTCGATTGCTAAGAAAGCTGCAGAGTTTGCTGGTGAACATCCAATGACGGCTGGATTAGTTGGTGGTGCTGCAGCTGCATATGGGTTAAGGAAAATATTTAATAGAAATAAAGCACAACAATCTCAATATTAATTATTGAAAAAGGTTTATATTATGATTTCAATCACACAATTAATGGAACTAAGATTAACAACTGCTAATGAGCCTGAACACGGTTGGTTTGATTTCCCTAGTACTCGAACACAAAGTGCAATGGAAGCACAACGAGATAAGGATCAGGCAATTTTAAATGCTACTATGCGAAAAACAAAAAAACTAGCGAAAGATCTTGAAGTACAAAAAACGGCTACTGCTACTGCTACTAAAAAAGCAGTGGATAATATGTCAGGTTCAGAAGCTGCAGGAATTGCTACTCAAAAAGGTATGAAAGAGGCAGGAGAAGCTGGTGGTTCGCTTGCTAGAAAAGTTGGTGAATTTGCTGGTGATCATCCTATGGTAGCTGGTGCTATAGCTGCTGGATTAGGAGCTAAATATTTAGCATCTAGACAACGACGAAACAATGTTGAATAAAAAATAATTTTTCATGAAGGAGATTTTGATTATGGACAAGGAAATTTTTGAAGTTTTAGAAACAATTGATGAACCTATTCTTGAAACTATATTAGTTGATGCAGTTGAGGATTTTTGTCTTGCAGAAAATAGTACTGAGTATGTTGAGGCTTATATTTCATTGTTAGAAAATGGCGTATCTGATGAAGAGACTGATAAGGATTTTGAAGATCTTATTTCTGCACATTTTGTTAATACAGCAGAAATTTATGAAGGCTTATTTTCTAAAATTAAAGATAAAGTTAATCAAATAAAATATACTAGTCCTACTTATTATAAAACTGAAAATGCAGTTAAAGATGCTAAAGCTGCAGTTAAAGATACTAAAGAAAAAGTTGCCAATACCACGTTAGGTGATATTGGCAATGCTTCTGTTGGTGCTGTAAAAACTGTTGGTGGTGTTGTTAGTAATGCTGTAAAGAATGCTGGTGTTGCTGCTGGTAATGCAATTGGTCGAACTGATGTGAAAGATTTATTTAAAGGTGCTAAGGAGACTGGATCTAATTTTGTTGGTGCACTTAAGCGTGGTGTTGCTAAAGCTAAAAATAATATACAAAGTGGAATATCTAAAACTGGATCCGCAGTAACTGCTGGTACTAGTGCTGCACTTACGAAAACTGGGTCATCATTAACTAAACTTGGAAATAAAATGAAAAAATAGTTAATTTTTTTAAATAATTTTTTGGAGGAATAAAATATGTCTCTTGATGTTAATAAAATTATCATGGAATCGATTCAAGAAGTAATTGAGGAAGAAGGTACTCTCGATACAGCAAAAAAAGTAGTAAAAGATATAGTATCCGGAGAAGTTGGTGGTAAGTTATATGATAAACTTCATCCTGAAAACACCACAGTTCAAGATGCGGTGACTAAAATTTCTAAGAAGTTGAAAGATGTTAAAGCTGAGTTAACTGATACGAAAAATATGACGGCTGGTGAACATCTTTCTATTGCTGCTAGTAAAATTAAAGATGCTACTGGTGAAAATTTGACAGATGTAAAGGGAAAGATTACATCTGCTGGTAAGAAAGTTTTAGATGCTACTGGTGAAAATTTGACAGATGTAAAGGGAAAGATCACATCTGTTGGTAGGAAAGTTTTAGATCAAATTAAGGATCATCCAAAGATTGCTGCGGCAACTGCTGCTGCTTTAGCTGCAGGTGTAGGAGCCTTAGCACTTCGGCGTAGACTGAAAAATACTAAGAAATAATTAATGATTTTTTAATAAATTATTGGAGGAAAAAAATATGTTAGAAAAAGTGACAGCATTACTGGAATCTGAAGGTGCTGCTCTTGTTGAAGCACATGAAGATGTTCTTGTTGAGACAATTGATCAAGTTCAAAGTTTTCCAAAAACTTTAAAGTCTTTTATATTGTCCAATCAGGATGAATTTATTGGTGAAAGTGTTGAAGATACTTATAAAAATGTTCGAGTATTTGCGGAAGTAGCTACATCTCAGTTTGTTCATGAAATGACAACTTTGACAGGATCATTGATTGCGGAATCTTCTGAAGAAGCAATTGCAGAAACTTCTGTTGAGCCAAGTATTTCGGAGTATTTATAATGAAATGAATTCTTATAAATTCGATACTATTTTTGAAGAAGTTGATTATGGTAAATTGACATCGGCAGCCGCAAAGATAGCTGCTGCGGCTGCCGCTGGTATTATTGCAACACGAATGTTAAAAAATAAAAGATTAAAAGATAAATATGGTTTATCTAATAAAAATGCTAAACCAGATTTGGATACTTTAACAGGTGCTGTTTTAGATGCAATTGATACAGCTTCTATGAAATCTGTTAGAAGGGGTTAAAATATGATTCAACTTAAATCATTATTTCTAGAAACTTTTAATCCCAGGTCAATAGCGTCAAAGCAACGTTTTCGACGTCCAATTCAAACTATTCCTAGTACTAGAAATCAGGTAACAGATTCTGAAGATATTCTTAAAACTAGACAAACTGTTCAACGTCGATTAACACCTGCTCCTGGTCCATCGTCTGAAGATTTGGGATTTAAACCGGTAAGGTCTTATATTAATCCGACATATTTGCCATAAAAAGAAAAATGGCAAGAGCTTATTAAACTATTTTAATAAGCTCTTGCCAATATACTTAATTAATTGGAATTTGTAAAATTGATCCAAAATCCTTTTCTAAAATTAATTCATTTCCATTTTTAGTAATAACAAATGTTAATGGTAATTTATTTTTAATCCAATTATAATTTTTATATATATGTTCAATATCAGAATAACAATCTGTTAAGCAAATTACCATGCTTAACTCATCTTTATCTTTTTCCCATAATGTATTAATTTCATCAAATAAATATTTATGAGATGTCCCACCTCGACCGGTAAAACCTTCCTCTACTAAAAAATTTTGAAATGATGATATATTATCATGAGTAAATTCGTGTGTTTGATGAATAGTTACATCATGAGTAAATAATAATATTGTTTTGAAATAAGTCATACTTTTTTCAATAATATATGCGAATCTTTTTAAATTATTACTATTGATTGAAGCTGAAGTGTCAACACCTATAATGAGTGTTCCAACACCTTCACTACTTTCAATATAATATGTTCCTGGAAGAGTTAACTTTTGATTAATGTAATATTTATTAATATTATGCCAGCTTCGATCATCTGGTTTCATTTCAACATTGGTTTTAATTGATTTTTCAACCAATGTTTCCCATGGAATTTCAACTCGTAATAATTTTTGAATATATTCTTTAATATTATTTGGTAAATTTCCAGCTGTTTTAATATTTTCAAAAATTGCCCGGCTTTCAGCTAGAAATTGTTCAGTTAAAATTTCTTTGAGTTTTTCTTCTGATTCAGTACCTTTAATTCCAATATTATTAATAATAATATATTGGGTTTCACTGCCATCTGTATTTTTAATTGTTACTTCTGTTGATAAATCATCTAATTTTTTAAAACCAACTTTGGGACGGTTTTTTAACAACCAATTATATGCATCTTCTGTATGACATTTTGGTTTTTGCCGTCTCAATTCATCAATAATATTATAATTATTATTATATGGTTTAATAATATCACTCAATTGTTGTAGAAAAACTTCAATACAATGATCACCAGCAATATTAAATAATTCTGGTATTCTATCACCTAATCTTATACCATGTTTATTTATAATATGTAATAATTCATGACATATTAAAAATGCCAAATTATTATATGTATAATCTGGTTTCGATACAAAAAAATCATTTATATGAATTACACCACTTTCTAATTTTGAAGGGTCATTTATATTAAATTGAACATAACCTTCAGCACTTTCTGAAAATTTAGAAATTGACCATTCAAATTTATTTGATAGTATTCCAAATAATAATAATTCTTTTGTGAATAATTTCAGTTTTGTTTTTTTAATAAGTTCATCATATGTACTCATAATTATTAATTTCCACTGTCAGTGGTTATATCTACAATATCTTTTAATAGATTTCTGGTTAGTGTAGGTTCAGTTTTTTGTAGATTGAAGATTAATTTATTTAGAATGTTTTTCTTGTTTTGTGACTTTTCAAATTGTCGAATTTCTTTAATTATCATAACTGCTAATTCTGGTGCTTCTTTCATAAATAACCCAATTAAATGAGATACATTACTAGTTATTTTGTCTCTGTCCGATTTACCAAAATAATATGTAGTTAATGCATATGATAATGCATATTTCTTAACAATCTCATCTGGTAATGTATATGATTCATAATTAGCAACAATATCTACAATGTCAAATTCAGTAAATACTTTATAATATGTTACAAATTCAGATGCACCTTCTTTACCAACATAACCTGTTCCTAAATATAAACAAGTACTTGTATTTACTATCTTTTTGGTTATTTTCTCCCTAACTAATAATTCATTTGAAAATCTTGTCCATGAACGGGGAGATCCCCAAGGAGTGTTTACTTGTTCTTCTTCATGAAAGAATTTTTGATATTGCGTATTTCCTAAAAATGATAAAACTGCTGGATGAATTTTTTTGTCTTCTTTAAGTGCAAAATTATTTTTCCATCCATTAAAGTCAGTGTAGACTGGCATAATGACACAACGATTAATAATTGCACTGAATAAAACTTTCGCACCAGATTTTACACTGGTATTTCCAGCCATAACCATTGCACAATTATCAGGAATTTTATAACCTCTTAATGATCGTTCTGTGAATAATTCATACAATAATGCCATATGCATTGGACTTAATAAATGTGAGTCATCTAAAAACCAAATTACCATAGAATCTTTTTTCAATTCTGACATTTCGTATAGAACTTTCATGATATCAGGAAATGACCAGATAGTGCCTAAAACTGGTTTTTGATTAATGATAATGTTCTCAAATTGTGGAATGCCACCTGTTTCTTCAAGTGGCTTTAAGGCCAGGTGTGTTGAGACAACACCGAAATTATATTCTTTACTTAATTGATGAATAGAAGCGGTTTTTCCACCACCTGGCGCTCCACAAATAAATGGTATTCCAACATCAATGCCATCAATTTGTAATTTACAATTCCAAAGAACATCATTGATTACTTCATGTAAAGCTCTTGAATTTTGTACATCGTCGAACATACTATTCTCCTTTTTTAAAAAAAGTTTGTAAAAATAAATTTTCTAATTATATTATTTCTATATAAAAAAGTTGAAAAAATGATGGATAACCTAGTGAGTACAATTCACTAGGTTATCCAATTTATAGAATGTCCATATATTGTACATATTGACATTCTGAATGCATACCCAGTTATACAATACTGTTTTACCACAGCTGATCAGCTGTGTTCTGGGCATGCATCCTCTGACAACACAGCCCGGCTATGCCTGGGCCCGTGCCGGCGTGTGCCCGGTGTCGCCTAGGCGTGTTGTCATTGTATTTATTATTTCTATATGAAATTTTGAAATACTAGAATTTTCTTTTATTTGACTTTAATATTACAATATTTGGATTTGTATATAATAACTTTGCTCCAAAGATTTTTTAAATTTAATATTAAATTAGGAATGTTAGTATTTATTTGATTTTGAAAATGATCATTTGGTAAAATTGAATCAGGTTCCATTAATTCTATTTGAGGTTTATTTAACATAAATAATCTAAACACTTCTGATCCAAAATAATATATAATATTTTCATCTGATAGAATATCGTCAACATTTGAATTAATTATTTTAATTTGATCGTCTAAAGTTTTTTGAAATTCAATTTCAATTTGAAATTCATAGTTTTTAAAATTATTAAGTTTTCTTTGAAAATTATTATATGCAATATTAAAATAATTTACATATTCATCATATTTGTTTTTTTGATAGTATGTATCTAATTCTATATTTGTTAGACTTGTAAGTACGTTTTCTCGATTATTATCAAGACAATAATACCAATCATCTTGATGATGAGAATTAGATATATATAAATTGGTAAAATATCTTCCATATTTATTTTTTAATTCATCAATAGTTAATAAATCGATATCTGATGAACTAATTGACCAATAATTATAATTATTTTCCCCGTCCGCTTTATTTATTTCAAGTATAAGTTTTTTCAAAATCGAATCTCCTTAGTTTTATAAGCTAATAGTTGTTGTTGAATATATTTTAGATGGGTGGTCATACCAATCAACAAATCATGATAGATTTTGAAACTTTCGTCTGGTAAAACCATATTTTCTTTAAACATTATAATGTCTGGAAACTCTATTTTAAATAATCTAAGACCTTCTTGACCTAATATATCTTTAATAAAATTTTCATCTAATATTGGATTAACATATTTAATTAAAAAATTATTATCCATAGTTTCTTGATATTTAATACTAAATTGAAAAGTATAATTTTTAAGAATTAATTCTTTTAATCTAATATTTGATTGTTTTATTAAATCTGTATATATGTGTATATGGTAACGAGGTATATAATCATTAATAATTAATTCTATTGTTTTGTTATTTAAATCATTTTGATGAATCACAATTTGATTTAAATTATTATCATATTTGTAACAATAAGGAAAATCTGATATATATGCATTGTAAATTATTGATCCATACCGGTTGAGTATTTCTTGATTTGTTAAAATATTCTCAAAAGACATAATCTTTTCAGTAAATGTATCATAGATCATTAATTTTTCCTTTTCTTTTTGGATTTTTGAGAATCAAAACTATTTTAAAGTTTGGGAGAGATATTAACTCTCTCCCAAACTTTAAAACTTTATTTTAAATAGCCACCGGCGAATCCCCTTTCGGGGTCGCCATACCGATTAACAATTTCTGGTGGCTCATTATTCGTGAGCCATGCAATAATTAATTCGCGTCCTGCTGACTGCAGGACAAATTTCTGACGTCCGTCCGGGCAGGCCAGAGGACCTGCCAGAATTGGTTGTCCTAATAGAGCTGCTGCTTCTGGCAGCTCTGGAATGGTTGCTCCCCTAAGATCGAGGACCGGGTGATACCCAGTTCCCCATAGAGGGCAACCGCAATGGGTTGAATGTTCAAAATCGTCCATTCCTCCCGTACAGGGAGTCAAATAGACGAATTTGTTTTTTGCAATTGTTTCTTCAATTAATTTCTTTGCGGCCTGAACATCCGCAATCACTTCTTCAATTGACCGTTTTTGGAAGGCTGCGCGGGACGCTACCCTCCATTCCATCAATTTGTTCGGGTTAATTTCGGGGCACTGCCCGGCGTAAGCAGCGGCAAGACAATGGTCCGCAGCGGCAACCAATTGTAATTCTGGAGTCGGTTCGACTCCAATTAATTTGCAAATTTGGCCAAGCGAACTGGCCTGCCAAAATTCAACAGGTGGTCGGCAATAACCGAAATCCCCAGGGCGATGATGATCAATGTGAATTGAATGTGCTAATGAAATATTATTAAAATTACATTCAATCAGTATTGTAATCTCATTCAACTTGAGATTATAATTACCAATTGTCCTATCAAAATCGGCTTGATATGCATTTCCTGCATATACAAGACGTCCATCTGTAGATTTCGCTGGGAAAATGACACAATCCTCTAATTTTTCTAATAAAGTTTTAATCGTTTGCATCTCAGGGTCCATCGCCCCTAAAATGCAAACTATGTGCATATCGTCGAAATGAATATTCATCTCTTCCTCCTTTTGGGTTTTTTAAAATAAAGAGATTAACACAATGTCAATCTCTTTAATAATTATATTATTTCTATATGAAAAATGAGTAAACATGAAAACACAAACTATTTCATTGACAGACCATTTATCCGGTCAGAAATCGATAGTTAAAAATATATTTTCCGAGTTTGAAAAACCAATTTTGAATAATGTATTTTTAACTAATATTGCTGTACTTCGGATCGAATCAAATTTTTATGAATTTACAAATGATAGGTGGGTACAAAGGCCATCAGTTTTTTGTTTAGATGTATATAATGAACCATTATTATATCCAGTTATAATGTTAGTTAATAATATTAAAACCTTTTTAGAATTTATACCGGATCATTTTCCAATTGCCAGTAATGGTCAACGAACTATTATAGCTCCTTATAAAGAAACAATAAGCCGGGTTTTACAAACATCTAAAAAAATGAGTTAATTGCGTAGAATTGTGGGGATCTTCATTATGGGTGATATAAATAAAATTTTTCAACCAAAGTTTTTTTCAGATTCAAGTATAAATGTTACATTGCGAGGGGATGAGCAAAAAATATTTATTATTCCAAGAACAGAAAAAAATGCAGAGATTTACGAAAACTTCTCAAAAGATTTTAGTGATTATTTAATGAAATTGCCAAATGGCATTGTTAAAGATTGTTGCCGGAAACTTTTGAATAATAATTTGATATTTCTTGGAATAGCAAAAACAAAACCAGATAATGTTGTGGTTCGTTTACTTATTACTAATGAAGATAAATTTGCTGGAATTACACTAGACTCACAACAACTTGGTATTGATCCTATAACAGGTATTACGGATTCTATAGATGAATGTATTTATGCCAGTTATTTTGGATTTATAAGATCTGTAATTTTAATTAATAAAAATAGTATTCGGCAAAATAAAGATATACATAAATTATTAACAACTTATTTATATTTATTATTTATTAAAGCTTTTGGTGCAGATAAAATTTATTCTGAAAAACAGAGAATTTTATTACATTTATTAACAATTTATATTTATTATCGGCATTATCTTAAAGAAAAACATGATTATGTTTTATCGATTATTCAAAATAGATATACTAAAATTATAGATCCTGAATATATTGAAGAGTTTTTGCCGACTTTAGAAAAAATGAAGTCCTATAATGATATTAGAGACTTTTCAAAAATGGTAGTTGATTGTAAGATTGTTAATGAATCTCCAAATTTCTTAACAATTAATTTATTAAAAATGTTAAAGCCTATGGGATTTTATTGCTTGATTGGACCATTGGATTATTTTATTACATTCGTTATACTTGCAAAATATCCAATTACTTTTATTGGAAATAAAATACCAAATAATGAAAAATTGCAAAATTCAATTGAAGGTATTATTGAAAAATATATCGATAATATCAAATTTGATTTTTCTGTTGTAGGAAATTACTAACTTATTTTCACACTTCTGTATGGAGGAATTAAAAATTATGTTACCAAACACATTATCAAATGATTTTTATTTTGAAGTAAATCGAGGGAATATTACAGGTTTCAGTACTCTTGAATTAGTTGGTGTTAATGCTGCTGTTGGTGGAACAGAGGATATTTGGAACTCAGGTGCATCTATTTCTCAAGTTTCTTCTGCTGCAGTTTTAAATGTGTCTTCTTCAGATGCAACTGATATTGATTTAGCAGTTACTATTACAGGTTTAGATGCTAATTATGATGAAATTACTGAAGTAATCACTACTGCACATGCTAGTGGTCAGACAAAGGTTACTGGTACTCAATTATTTCTAAGAGTAAATTCTGTTACTATTGCATCCGCACCCGCTGGTAAAGTTTATGTATATTATGCAGATACTGTTACAGCTGGTGTACCTGATACTGCTAGTAAAATTCAATCAGTTATTGATATTGCAGCTACTAGGTCATATAATGCAATTTATACAGTTCCTAGAAATAAAAATTTATATTTAACTAGTATACGTTATCGATCTACTGGTTCTACGACTGCACATGATGTTATTATTTCATTAATTCAGAAATTATATGGTGGTTCAAATGCAACTGTTAGTGAAATTAAGTATGTAGATTTAGCTACTACTAACTACACTGATGAACAAGTATCTTATACCGACAAACCAATTATTTTTCCTGCCAAATCTGAGATTCGGTTTACTGCAGGATTAGCTGGTGGTACAGCTCTTAATATTTCATTACTTGCTAATTTTATTGTCGAGACGATTGAAGTGTTACCAACAACGGTAGCAGTTATCAATAAGACACAATATCTTGCACAGTTAACTGCTCTTACCCGGACATTAGCATCCCAGAATTATTATTTAATTGGTTTAGATGAATATCCTACAGAATTTCCAGCAACTGTTAATTTAGAGGATACTCTTACTACAATCACTGGTGATACATTATATACTGTTGCTGCAGATACTTGTGTTGCTTTTGATCCGAATTATTTTACAAGTGGAAAATTAATTGTTACTACGAAACCCGCATTACTAACAATTATGCGGTGTGTCGATAGTGCTGCTGCAGTAACTTATGTTTATGCTCCTGTTAATACATTAGTCAATCTGAAAAATGTTAAAACAATTAAATATTTAACTGCATAGTATATTTAAATATGAGGGAATATCATTATAGATATTCCCTCATATTTAAAAAAGGAGAATAAATGATTTCAACTTATTGTTTATTCGAAATTAATCCGGATGACACACATGTAGAAAAAATTGAAATTTCTAAAAATTATATAATTCAAGATCTAAAAGATCACCCACCTAAAGAACAAATAAAAACTTATAAACGTAAAGTTGTTTATGATAAAGATGGTAATAAACATCTTTTAAATATTGCTATTTTGAAAAATGGTAAAGGAACAAAAGTCACTTCAGTTTGGCATGATAAAGATGAGAAATCTGCTCGTGTTATATTGAAAAGATGGAAAGAGGATTCACCTGAAAAAGTTTCGGAACTATAACGATTATTTATAAAAAGGATGAAATATGATTTCTATCCAACATGAATTCTTAATTTATGAAAATTCTTTTGAAAAAACAAAAGAAGAACTTTCTAAATTTTTTGAAAATTCTCGAGTTAAAAATTTTATTAGTTTATCAAAGAAAATGGTCACTGGAGGAGTAGAAAATTTGACTGAACAAGAACAAACAACTTATCGTGGGTTTTTTGATGAACCTGAAGTTATAAATTATATTAATGCAGCTCGACGAGCCGGTGAACGTGATGGATGGTTATATGGTGGAATTGGAGGAGGATTAGTAGGTCTTGTAGTCGGTGGAGTTGGTGGTGGAGTTGCTAAAATTGTAAATGGATGGCCTGGAATTGCTATCGCTATTGTTTCTGCATTAGCTGGTGCTGCAATTTCTGGTGGTATAATGGGTTGGACATTTTCAAAAGTTAACAGTTGGTTGCGGAAGTGGCGAGCTGAAGATGATATTGTTAAACTAGGAACTGTTGGTGGTAAACTTGGGAAAACTATGCCTATTCTTAAAGTATAATTATGAGATTACTATATGATTATAATGTCGTATTTATTCGAAAATATTCTTTTAGATTTTCCAACACATCGACAAGATAATACTTGTAGTTGTGGTTCATCTGTTGTTCAAAGTATTTTAACATATTATGGAATTGATAAGAGACAAGATGATTTGAGTAAATCTCTTCATATGACAAAAGATGGAATTTCTTATACTGAAATTATTGATAAACTCAAATATTATAAATTACAAACAGACTCAGGTATTATGTCACAAGAAAATGTAAAAAAGTTTATTGACAATCAAATACCTGTTATTATTTTGATTCAAGCATATTCAGCCGATAAAAAATACTCAAAAGATAAATATACAGATGGACATTTTGTAATTATTATTGGTTATGATGATAGTAAATTTTTTATCGAAGATCCATCAATTAATAATAATATTGGTTATATACCATTTAAAGAGCTTGATATTCGATGGCATGGTTATGGTCAAAACCATAACGAAAAATTAGATCATTATGGAATTGCCGTCATTGGAAAACCTAAATTCTTTTCAAATAAACTTAAGAAAGTAGAATAAATTGTGTTATTAACTGATGATGATTTTAAAAAAAGAACTCCTGGTATTTATGATAAAGTTGAATTTCAAATTGTAGATACTAATAAATTTAGATTAGAAGATATTGCTTTTACAATGGGTGGACATCATTATGTTTATCCAAAATTAATATCAGAAAATTTAATATGTTTAGATAATTGTATGGATAAAGATAATGTTATTGCAACATCTATACATGAGTTTGTAGAACGTTTATTTATGAAATTTTATGGTATTCAATATGAAGACGCCCATTCGTTGAGTAATAGCGTTGAAATTATTATTAGAGCTTTTATTGAATATGATTTACCACATTTGAAGAAAGAATTTAAAAAGGGTCGGTAATAAGGAGGTTTTTGGTGTCAATGGAAGAATCCTTAATAGATAGATCATTTATTGGAATTATACTTTCTGATGAAGATCATATGAATAAAGGTATGTATAAAGTTAATGTTCCAGAATTGCAACCACATGTCTTAAAAACTGATGGAATTTGGTGTAAGAATCATACACATAAATTTAGAGTTAGCCCAACTCTAAATGGTATTTGTGGATCTTATTATCCTCTTCAACCTGGTATGACTGTTATTGTTAAATTCTTTGCAAATCATATGGAATCTGCATATATTGATAGGATAGTTTCTGACGCAAATCCTGAATCATTGCCGCTTGAAATTGTTGAAAGAGATGAATATTTTCAAATTATACGGACACCAAAACGAGATAATATAATTGCAATATATGAAGGAGATGAAAATTCTAAAAATATCCCTAGAAACTCTATTCATATATATTTTAATAAAACTAGAACCGCTATTGTTATAGATGAAACTGGAATTAACATTAAAACTGCAGATAATATTAATGTTACAGTTGGTGGAAACTGTAGAATAACAACTTCTGGATCTGTGGATCTAAAAGCTTCTGGGTCTGTAAATATTCAATCTTCTTCTTCTGTAAATATATCATCTAGTGGTGCAATTAATATGAAAGGACGTCCTATTAAATTGAATTGTAAATCCATTTCATCTGCTGCAACTGCTACCTCTCCAAACACATTAACCTTGTCAGATTCTGATTATTTTAAACAAGGTTCAGGATAAATAGTTATTATGTTTATTAATTTTGATTTAACTAAAAGTATATTGACTGAAGATATCGATGTTATTGATAATATTATTATAACTAATTTGGGGAAAGTTGATTCGGCTAAAGATCATGCCGCAATTTCAAATAAATTTAAACCACGTCCTGTTGGTATTTTAATACAAGATTCTTATAATAATCCATTTTTTCCGATTCGGCCGGTACCTAGGATAGATTCTTCAAAAGTTGATATTATATTAATTTTTAAACGTTTTAGAGAATTATATTCTCAATTTAAAGTTGATTTATTACCATGGCATTTTGTTATTGAATTTATAGGAAATAGATATTTTGTTTTTAATACTAGACCAATTGATATGTATTTTCCAGTATCAAACCAAGATGTTTTAAATCGACAAGATCTATGGGATGATATTACAACTAAATTTATGACAAATTATAATTTTGATATTAAGGAAGCTATACATATTTTAATTGTTGGGGATTCTCATACAGACATTTATACAAAAAAGTTTTATGAGTTATTAGGAAGGTTTTGTGTACTTCCCTTTATTAGATATTTTAAAATAATGAATGTTGATTATGAATCAATAATACCTTTAAATTTAGGTAGAAAATTTAATCTCAAACAATTATCTAAATTTGTTAGAATGTGAGGATTTTATTGAAATGGCTATTAGTTTATTTCGTTTTTTGAAACTGTTTTAAAACCAATAATATCCAAGACATCTACACCAATAGTAAAACCAAATCCAATGATTATATCTTCTCCAGAAAAATCTACAACTTCAAGATCACAACATACTAACAAAGGACCACATTCTGGTGAACTTGATCGTGCTCCAAGGAATTGGATTGTATATGGTAGTGTCGATGGTATAACATGGACAATTATTTCTATTATAGAAAATCAGGTAAATTGGAGTGCTTATGAAGTCAGAACATTTTCAGTTACCGATGTTTGTCTTGAAGGGCATGCTCAGACTAGTTTTGGAGATTTAAGATTTTCTACTATATCTGATACACCTTTACGATATTGTATTGATAAAGTAATTGGAACAACTCCATTTCAATTTGCTTTTGTGGATGTAAATATTAATAATATTGCTACAACAGATACGACAGTGAAATGTTGGTATGGAAATGCTGAAGCAGTTTCAGAAAGTAGTGGAGAAAATACTTATCTTTTATATGATAGTTTTGAACGTACACCAATTGAAAATGAATCAGCTGTTGCTTATAATTATTTTAAATTTGACGTTACAGAAAGTAATGGAACATCTTATTGTGAAATACAAGAAATTCGTTTTTATAATGAAAAAAATGAATTATTTTCTCCAAGTAATATGACATCTAATAATACACCATCTCCATATGTTGTAGAAGCTTCAAGTGAATATGATAATGAAACCCGTGGATGGAAAGCTTTTTCACCTGGTGATGTATGGCATACAATACGTACAGATCCAACTCCACATCTTATTTTATATCTTGGTGAAGATAATGCACAAAAATTGTATTATTGGTCTTTTATTGGACCTGGATCGATTGTATCCCGAGCACCAAAAGCAGTAACTATTTATGGTAGTATTGATGGATTATCATGGACAGTTGTTCAATCTGTATCCAATCAAATTAATTGGACTGCTAGTGAAGAACGTGGATTTTTCGTATATGAAAATGCACAACCTCCTAGAGGTAACTGGGAAGTAACATCCGGATTGGTTCATATTCAACCAGTGGTTAAATACACTGGATTAAGTGCATTAATATTACCTGGTGAAATAAGTAATTCAAGTGTAAACGTCCCATTTTCTGCTGCTAGTCAACAATATGCAATTCAAGTATATGCTCGAAAAACAAATATTGCCGGTGATTCATATCCAATTATTCATGGTGATGGATCTAAACAAGTTTTATTATATTTAGATGCTTCTGAGAATATAAAATATAAAAATGCAGCTGGAACTGCAACGGATACAAATATTAATTGCAATTATAATTCTTGGCAAGTATATGAAGTTAATAATTTAGATTTTAGTGCTGGAACTTATGATATATATTTTAATAATTGGAAAATTAAAGCTGGTGCACAAATGAATACTAGTACTGATTCTGAGAATAAACTTAGTTTTTATAATAGTGTTGTAGGACTTGGTGCAAATTTTTGGATTGATAAACTTATTGTTCGTTCTTGGTTAACAGTACCTCCAGAATGGCAAGGAGATGGATGGAGTATTGAAGAGTGTATATCAACTGGTCCTACTGGAATTAAAACACATAACAATATTCTTTCAGCAAATATAAAAACTTGGAATGGTATTTTGTGGAATACTATCAAATCGATAAATTAAATGGAGACACATTTGTATGTTAAACATATTTAAATTGTTTGAAAATGTAAATCCTAGAGGTTTTCTTAGACCAAGAGATGGTAGAGGAAAAGGTGTTGGAATGCCTGGTGGACAGCGACAAGGTCGCAATACAGAATCTTGTCCTGTTGGTGGACCAGGATATGGTCAAGGTCAGGGTCAAGGTCAGGGAAAATATAATAATGAACTTGCACAGCATAATCAAATTATGGACCAACTAATAAAATTTATCGGTCGTGCAAATGCGAAAAAACTCGTCGATTTAATGCAGAGAAATTCAGAAATTGGTGCTAGTGGTAAAGGAAATTTACAATCACAATTATTTTTGACAACTATTACGAATAACCAAGATATAATTACTGTAAATGGTTATTCAATTGCAACTGATGAAAGTTTATCAAATGTTGATGGATTTTTTGATCTTAAAACTAAAAAAATCACTTCAAACATTGGACCTTATAGCAAAAAAACCTAAGGATTAATTATTATGTTATATATGACAAATGTATTTGAAAATATTTTGGATTTGAGACAAATGAGTTCTTATGATCCTAAACTTCGTAAACAAGATAATCCAAAACAAACGAATTTAGATGATAAAAACAAATCACTTAAAGAAAAAAGACTTTCCGATTATAAATCGTTGATGTATTCAAATAATAAATAAAAGGGAAGAATATGATCATATATAAACAATTAATTTTTAATTCTTATCTTAATTTACAGAAAATGCAAAAATTAGAAAAGAAACTTAAAAAAAGAACACCAAATAAAATATTAGTTGATAAAAATGAGAATTTAAAACTCAAAACACCTGAGTTGATATTGAGTAAAATAGATACGAGTTTATAAAATTTTTTCATTTAATATATAGAAATATTACATTTGTATTACAAAGTTTTTCTACTCTTTGAATCAGGAGGCTTTTGCTAGTGTACTTAGAGAGTGTAGAGGGCGATAATATTTCTTGCGGAGATTTAGAAATTTCTTATAAACTTTTACATCAACATGGATATGAAGTACTAGAGAAATCATCTATTAGTAAAAATATTATTATTGATTCTCGAATTATTGATAGGTATTGGAATGATTTAAAGAAGTATCACTTTTTGAAATTGAATAGTAGATCCCCTACTGTTACTGGATTGTTTCTTTTATATCAAACTTCTAATGCTCTTTATAGTTATAATACAAATGTATTAAAGATGTCTAACATTCAATTTCGGGCTCGCATACTTTTTCCATATTTAATTTATATTTTACAACAATATCTCCCGGAAACTAAGAAGTTTTTACAAAGTACTATTCGATTTGTATATGATCGAATAAATCGAACATCAACTAAATTAGTTAATGTTTATGTTAACTCATTTTATCTGGATCAAGATGTTATTAAACATAATATTTTATTAGAGTTTCTTGGTAACGGTTTAAAAAAGTTTGATCCACTGACAGTTGGAAAAATTGATAGTTTTTATAGAAGCATGTTTTCTAATATATTCCATTATTATTTTATGCGCAAACAAAATGTTAGTCCTGTTTGCGCTAGTTTTTGGAATTTAGATAATATATTATCACAAAGTGCTTCTTCTACTAGATTGAATTTATATAAAGATGTTTTATATAATTTACAAGTTGATAATTTTTATAAGCTCTCGCCGATATATATACAATTGGGAATGAATTATCGAATATTTAAAAATATCATTGTTAATAATGAATTTCAAGATATTTATTTTGCTATTTATAATAAAAACAAAATACCAAAATCAAATAATAAAGAATATAAATTGATTAAAGTTTTTAACGATGATTTAATTAATGAAAGAATACTTGAAAAAATAAAAAAATTACCAACTATTTTTAAATTATTAAAATGTGTTCATATTGCAAATTCAAAATCCAAACCATATAATGATATGTTAATTAAACCTGAATTAGTTAAATCTGTTATTTTAGATGAATTATGTTACCCATTTAAAAATATATTTTCTGATGGTTATTTACAGCCAATATTAACAAAAGTATGTGAAAATTTTGTCAATCTCATTTTAAGCGGAGAATATATTAATTTAATGACATTATCTACTGTTCGAATTGAACAAGTTAGTTTTGTTGAACAATTACGAAAATTCGTTCGTATTTGTTTAAGTGAATTGTAAAAACCGTGGAGGCGGAAAATAAAAGTGGCGACAGATTCTTTTAAACCAAATGTTAAACAGATAGAGGATGATTTTTCTAACCGACAACTTAATTTAGATACTCAAATTGATCATCTTGATAGGTTTATTCAAGATCTTGTTGTTCATAAGTTAATGTTAGAGAATGCTAATCGCCAGATTGAAATTTTGGCAAATAATGAACGTGATGCAACTAAAAAACGATATCTTTATAAAGCAATATCAGAAAATGTTGAATTATTAACAAAAGTCTTTAATTCAATTTCTGAATTAGAAAATATCAAATACAAGTATCATAAAGAGATTGATGATATTTTACATAATAAAATTAAATTAACTGTAATTGATATTCAAAAACTTATTAATAAAATAGATAGTGCTGAAGATAATTTACTTGGCTTTTTTGAGAAGTTGGGTAATGTATTGTCTAACCCTCAAAAAATGAAACAATCAAATAATCAAATAAATATTTCATCTAATCCAGAATATGAGTTATAATTAGGTGAAATGAATGTGAGGTGGCTGTATGGATCTGAATGAATTTACGCAGGAAGAATTAGATGCAATTGAAAAAGAAATTCCAGAAGAAGTTGATGAAATTGAAGGTGCCGAAGAGTTAGAAGATGATGAATTAGATGACTTTGATGACGAAGAATCTTTAGAAAATTCTGAAGATGAAATGATTGATGATTTATTGGATGATGAAGATTTAAAAGATAGTGAATTAGATAAAGAGTTAGATGATATAGAAGATGATGAATTAGATGATGAAGATGATGAATTAGAAGGTGGAATGGATGAGTGAAAATGAAATTATCCATTTTGTTAATGAAAAGAGTTTAAAATCTCCAATAAAAAGTACAGATCCAAATGTTGTTTTAGTAAAAGTTATTAAACCTAACCCATATGATGAAAATGTTTGACAGACAAAAGATGATTCACAGGTGTGAGTCAATAATGTGGAGGCTAAATGGCAAGAACTAAAAAATTAGATGATATTAGTAATATTGACCCATCAAGTTTTGAACCTGCTGAAATGAATATGGCCGAAAAATTGGGGGAAGCTTTCCAAGCTGTAATAACACAAGACTTTGGATTTGCTAGAGCACCTAAGCCTTATGTGACTCCATTTGGGATTAAACATTTAGATGCTATACTTGGTGGAGGAATAATATCTTCTGCTCCAGTTGTTTTATCATCAACACCAGAAACAGGTAAATCTACTTTTGCTTTTCAATTTTCTAAAGTTTTTCAAACTGTTTATCCAAATTCAATTATTGTTTATCTAGATATAGAAGGTGCAGCGAACGCTACTGGAGATAATCAAAATTGTTCTCGAATGGAAATTTTTGGTATTGATAGTAAACGGTTTAGATATGAACCAGCTGTTGTCGATATATTCAATTTTTTTGAAATGATAACCACATTAATTAAAACTAAAAAACTTTTTGAAGAAAAACTTCAAAAAGAGTTTAAGATTATGTTTATTTGGGATAGTATTGCAGCTACTCCATGTTCTAAAATGTCAGATGCAGAAGATCCCAACCGTATCATTGGATTAAAAGCTCGACAATTGTCTTTTTGTATTGATAAATATGCACCTCTTTTAGCTTATAATCGAATTACATTTTTGACTATAGATCAAGTTCGTGCTAACTTGAAACTTGAAGGGCAGTATGTTGCTCGGGAGAAATCTGTTGGAACATGGAATGATTATAAAGCAGCATCTTCTGTTGTAGCTTTTAATCATAAAGTTGGACAATGGTTATTTTTGTCTAGAAAAGCTTCTATTAATCCTAGTGATGGAATGGGAATCACAGGTTGGTTTATGAATATATTTACCGAAAAAAATAAACATGCTCCTTCTCAAGAATCAGTTATATGTGTATTTGATAAACGAACTGGATTGCATAAATTTTGGAGCGAATATACTTTCATTTCAGAAATGACATTATCAGAAAGAAAATATTTTAAAGATGAAAAACATTTAGTATATCCACTTTCTATCAGAAAATCTGGTCCTCAAGTTTCTCTTGAGTTTATAGATCCAACAACTGGAAAAGTTCAATATACATCTGATAAATTTTATCGTAAAAATGCTTATGATAAATATTTGACAGATGAAAATTTTAGAAAAGCATTTGATTATGTTGTTGACGTTTCCGTTAATCAACGAATAAATATAGGACTATTCAGAATGCGTCAAGATGGACTTATTGTAACTTCTGATGAAGAAACTGATACTTCCAATATTGATATAGAAGAACCAAATCCAGCTATCGATGGTAATTCTGATATGGACGAAAGTTCTTCAGAATGTTTAAATAATGAATTAGTAGAAGGTGCGGATCCTGTAGACTTTGGAAATTCTAATGACAATTTAGATGAATCGCTTGTTGTTGAGAAAAGTGAATCTGATGATGATGTTTATAAATCTGCATTTGATGAATGATATAGGTGATTTTTTATGGATGTGAGATTTCTTAAAGAAATTAGTGAAGCTTATATTATAGATACCGATATTAACAATGTAACTGCTGATGAAGTTTTTGAAGATTTATTTGAAATTATTAAAATACTTCGTGAGTATGATTTAGAATTATATAATCAACTTTATGAAACTACAAAGCTTCATCAACAACAAATATTTAAAACATATTTAGATAATTTATATGGTTGTTCAGTTATACAAGAAGGTGGTTTAGAACCAGTATCTATGCTTGTTGGTATATGTATGTTACTTTTTAATAAGCCAGTTATTAAAAGTGTATACACTGCTATGAATAAAGTTGGTAAATTTTTCGAATTTATGACAGGTTGGCTTAATAAACAAGGTAAGTATATGCAATTGCGGTATGCAATGATATATAAAAATACAAAAAGATGTTATACAAAATGTGGTATTACAACTGGTAAAGATATTCAACGAACAGCTTTTCTTGAAAAATTTAAGACTAGACAAGGTCAATGTTTGAGAGAATGTTATTTAGATGAAATAACTGATGTGATTGCATTGGGAATGGAAAACTATTTTGCATGTTTGAAAAGAACAACTGGTATGGATACTGTTAGAAATGCATCATCTGATGATATTTTATCAATAATATCACGAACTAATTTGTCTGCATCTTGTGAAAATTTTTATTCAGTCGCAAAAGAAGCATTGGATCAATTCAATTTGGCATTGGATTTTATGTATGATCCTCATCTTGAAGCTGATAAACGTTTAGAAAAAATAAATGAATTGAGAAATAAAATTTATAAAACGAAACAATCTATTGTAAGTATTGATCAGAAACAACTTCAGCGGTATGATAATACTGTTAATTTACAAAATTCTTCTAGAAGGAGTAATAATTATGTACAAGAAAAGTATGGTGACAAGAACCGGAATCGATAAGTTTGTAGCACTAACTGGTGCATTTGCTGTTAAAATTGCTCGTGAAAAACAAGATCCACTTTATGCTAAATTACTTCGTTTTAAGAAGGCATATCGTGTTGTTAAGAAACAAATAATGTCTAAATATGGTACAAAAGCAAAAATGGCTGCGCGGGCTGCTGCTTCTAAGTAAAAATAGTTTTTATTTTATTCGAGGGAGATATTACGTCTCCCTCGAATAAAAACACTCAAAAAATATATAGAAATAATATTTGTAAAATAAAAAATGGAGGTGGTAACTATTGACAGAATTTAATGACTTAATGAAAATGTTAAATCCGCAAGATCTGGCCGAAGTACCAAACATTCCAACTATTCCAAATGAAGAATCTATTAACGATTTTGTACCAAATTTACCCATTGAAGGTCAATTATTTGATATTGAAAGATTTACACAAGAAATTTATAATAAATCCAATATTAAAAATAAATTATATCGAGAAAATTCTTCAAATATAAATGCATATGATATTGCATCTTGTTGTATTAGAGAAGTGGTTTTAAAATTAAATAATACACCAGTAGAATCATTTGCCGATAAATGGTTACCAATAATGATGAGATCAACTATCGGAAATGCTATACATGAATTCATTCAAACAAATTCAAAACAATTTACTGAACGTGAAGTTTCTTTGAAACTTCCATCTATTAGAATGTCTGTTCGATTAGATAATTTAATAGGAACTAACATATTAATAGAAATTAAAAGTTGTACATATTCTGATTATCATAAAATTGTAACTTCTAAAAAACCCAGAATTAGTGATTTTTATCAAGCGGTTACTTATAAATATTTATTAGAAAATCATTTACAGGAAGCAAAAGATCCTTCAATTAAAATTAGAGAAGGTACAAGTAAGCCAAAATTTGATAAGTATGATATTCATACAATTCAATTTATATATGTAGCACATGATATGTTAGCTACAGATGTCGAATCGTTTTCTGATAACATTCGAAGAATTAAAGATATTAAACAATTATTACATTCAAAATCAAATACATTCTTTTTTATTACAACATTAGCAACAGATGTTACTAATGGTGTTGCTAAACCTTATATCGCTTTTATTAAAAGTAAATTAGAAAAAATTAATTATTATTTAGATAATAAATTAATTCCTGATGATAATGATCCATATATTGATAAGAGTAAATGTTTCTTTTGTTTATATAAGAAACTGTGTAATAATATTTAATGGAGATAATATGAAATCACTTTCTTATCTTTTCGAACAAGAAGAATTACAAGATGGTCAATATAAAGTTCCATTGATTGAGAAATTAAAAACTCATAAACTTAATCCTAGAACGAATAGGATGAAAAATTTCAAAACAAAAAAATATTTAATTACAGATATTCCTCCAGAAAAACGAACATTTAAAAATCTTCCAAGATATGCAAATAAAAAAGCGAAAGTGAGATTTCAAGATTGGTTATTAATAACTGGTGAAAAAATTAGTCCAGAAAATACTGTTAATTCTTGGGGTTGGTCTGAAGCTGATGGAAAATGTTATGGTTGGAGTCATCGTGCGGTTTATGGATTTGGAGTAGGGGATACTGTTTCTGCTGATGCTTGTGGTAATGAATCTGGTAAAGAATATGTAATTAAAACAAAAGAACAGGCTAAAAAAGCAGCTATTGATTTTGCTAAAGA
>Ga0265294_10002781_pt1 | contig 22754 bp, 26 predicted proteins | sample MunlanPumphouse3_FD_192504 | JGI IMG/M metagenome (GOLD analysis project Ga0265294, IMG submission 192504) | Groundwater microbial communities from a municipal landfill in Southern Ontario, Canada - Pumphouse #3 | ecosystem: Environmental > Aquatic > Deep subsurface > Groundwater | place... | reverse complement strand
ATTTTATCCACCCGGCAAAGTTAGCAACTCCAATTTATCGGATAAGCTTAAGGCTAAATAGTACAAATGGATAAGTATAAGATTAATAAAAAAACCAACCAATATTAAGGGATATAGATATTGGTTTTTGTTCCACTTTAGTATTAGAGTCTACAATAGAGTAGTTATGTAGACGACAAGTGATAGAAAGAGATAGCCGGTCTTCATCAGTAATTTCATATAAGTCCCCAATTGATATTGAAGCATATAAACCTCCAGAATATTTTTTAGACCATTGTACATTATCATCTTTATTTTCGAAATTTATTTCTTTTGATAAGGCTTCATATCCAAATTTTGCGTTTAAGAAGGGAGTATGTTTACCTTCATTTCTCCTATGAAAGTATGTACCGTGAAAATATATAGGAAACGAAAATAGAGTATTTTTATTAGAATACTCAGACAAATTAGAATTAAGTTTAAATAACTTTACTGAATATCCAAGACCCAAGGAAAATGTATTATTTGAAAATGTATTATCAAATATATATCCGGGTGAATTATCAAAGAAAAGACAGACTCCGGAAAAGTCTGTGTTTCCTGTTTGTGGTATTGTACCCCCAATTCCTAATTCAACAAAAGAATAAATCCCGTTTCGAGAAGTATATTGGGGTTGTGAGTAAATGAATAAAGAAATTAATAATAAATAAAATGTTATGCTAATTTTTTTCATTTCCTATTTATATTAATGACATTGGCTGTTTACATTTATATCTATAATAGATTGTACTTTCTGCCCTAAGCATTTAACTTCTTCCCTCTCTTGGACAGTTGTTATTCAACGATAAGTTAGTTTGTTGGGATCGCCCAGTTGGGCGATCCCAACAAACTAAGCGGCCGCACGGAACATTTCCACCAGCCTTTTATATTCCAATCCCATATGGATCTTTCCCATATTATATATATTATATAATCTTTTATTTAAATGGGGTTATCGGGAGTTCTACGTCCACTTGGATTAACTTGTTTATTTAAAAATGTTACACCAAACTTTGTATTACCAAATCCTTGATGAGTAAAATATCCCACCCCCTTTATCCAAGGTGTTACCATTCTAAAAGGTACTCCCACAAAGCAATAATCTGGATAATAACCAAGGCCGAACTCGTAATTATAAGACGAATTTTTATTATGAGAATACATAGGATTTACATTTTCACCTGGTCGTAATGCAGGTCTATTTTTTGCTATATAAGGTAAATTATCAGTAATAGTTATATATGAAGGAGCATTTTTATGATAATACGTAAGTGATTCAAGCCAAGCATTTGAAGAAGCTTTACCATTATACCAAACACCAAAAAGTCCTTTTTTCCTGAAGGATACTGTAATGTACAGACTTAAATAACCATGGTGTACGTTTGATTCCCATACATAGCTATTTACCCATAATTTAGTTTTCTTATCACTATTATAAAAAGGAAAATTTTCGTTACCCTCCATACCGCCTGCAAACTGGTCTACCCGTGTAAATGTAGTATCAGTTTGAGGATTAAAGTTACCAGGTATAACAATGCTCTTAGTAGACATGTCGGATTCTTTAACTACAGGAATTTCGACTTCCGGGTTATCAATAAATGGGATAGCTAACCCGAGTTCTTTAATTTTATCATAACTGAATACATCCCTAAAATCTTTTTCTTTACCTGCTATTAGCACTTTCCCTTCACTATTCAGCAGCTTACTTACCGATTCATCACTAACTGGCAGGTATACAGAAAAATCGTCTTTATATTCTGGAAAATATAAAGATGAATATTTCGCTTTAAACTCCTCATAGGCAGCTTCGCTTTGATAATAAAAATCAGCTTCATCTAAAGCTTGTTGATATTCATCAAAAAGAGAATGAAAATTAGACTCTATAGTTCCACTACGTGTTTCAATGGAATTATTATCACTTTTACGGATAGTTTCAACTGAGTTGAAAAATTCTGTTTCGTCACTAAAAGATAGAATGTTTACCTTATCTTCCGTTAGTTTGCTTATACCGGTTTCGTTTTTTACCAGTTCTTCATTGCTGCATGAAAATAGAGCAATTAAGGTCACACAAAAAAAATGTCTTTTTCATAATTTGAATTTTTTATTCCACAGTACCCATTTAGTCAAGTACTCTGAGAGTGAATAGTTATTGGTTGATATCTTAATACCCGTTTTTCTATATTGCGCACTATATAAAACAGGCAGCTAATTCTCTGAATTTTATTATATTTCACTTGCAATATTAAACAAAATATTAATACAATCATAATTGTATATAAATAATGTTTGAAATTTAACTTATACAACTTATAAGAGGACTGAAAACAAACAAATGACATCAAAAAACGGATCGATTGTTCTTGTCAAACTTAGGATCAAAATTCAATCAGAAAATTGAGATAATAAAAAAACCGTCTCTTGGATGTTAAAATCCATCTGAGACGGTCTTTTCATTAAGTATGTAGAGTCTTAAAAGATAATTCCGATATTTGTTCCGAATGAAGAAATATTTTCCTTTACATTATAGGACAGATATTTAGCGATACAACCGCAGGATACTAAAAAATAACGCCTACATTAAACCCAATGGAAGATATGTTTTTCCTTACAGAGTTAGACATATATTTATATGTTACAGGCTGAAAAAGATAAAACACGGATACAGTTAAAGCCTCTCCAAAATGATTTGAATGTTTTAAAATGCCTAAAAGAAGGATGTATATTAAAGACGCATAAAACTGAAAAACGCTGCATCATTTTATTTTAGTGTCTTTTTTTAGTAATAGGACAACCTTTTCGCTTACTGTTTCAAACGTTCGGCTTCCTGTTATTTGAACCGTGCCTGTTCCAACCGTTTGGCTTTCTCTATAATAGCCTTTTCGTGTTGCTCCACCTGTTTGCTGATTATCTTCACGCTATCCCTGCGATTCTCGAAAATACTATCAAGAGAGATTACACCTGCAGGGGAGATTTCTCCCTGCATTTGGACGTAACGGTACTTTAGATCGTTGTCCTTATAGGTGGTGATTTCTTTCCGCTGGTAGAATACGGCGAGAATAAGAAACAGGCACATGATGCACAACCCGATCATCCCGTAAAATACCTTGCTGGAAGCAATACTGAAAATATGGTGGTATTCCGTCCTTACCGGTTTGCGAATTTCTTCAATCGCTTCATCCAGTTTATCCGATAACTCGTCTATGCCCGACAAGTCGGGTAATTCTATTTTGGGTTGGACGGGGGTGTTGTTCCTGTTCCCTGCCTTTACAAGCTCCCTGATTTCTTCAAAGAGTGTGTATATCTCGTTTATTTCTATATTCTTCATATTTTAATGTGTTATTATGTTATTGCCCTGATATTTTGGTGCATTCCTGCATTGATGCATTGATACCATGACTTATTGAGATACTGACTTAATGCATTATGTAGATTACATCTGCCGTCCATACCTGCGTTTCTTCTTTTTCTTCGGTTGCCGGTAGAGGTATGCCTGATCGTCTTCATGCCCGCTTGCCGGCCGGATGTCAAACAGTCCTCCCAATCCCGATACTATGGATTCCGCTCCGTTGTGTACCGTTGCCGATCTCGATTGTATCTGCTCCAGTTGCATGAGCTGTCGCGCATTCTGTTTCAACTGATAGTCGATTTTCGAGTAGCTGAACATCCTGTCCACTTTCGAGCCGTTGAACGTGTACTCTCCCTTTCTAAACCGTACACCCTCTCTTACACCCGTGTTACCTTTCTCCTTAAATTCAGTCTTAATTTCTGCCTTGTCGAGTTCCCGCATCAACTGTTTCCAGTCCCTGCACCTCGGCACGGATGTTTTAAGGGCTTCGTATATCTCGTATCTGGACTTGTCCGGTTCTTTCAGGCGGTGTTGCTTTACATTCTCCTTGCCTGTTGCAAAATACAACCCGTACTTGTGCGTCAATTCCTTGCAAATCCTCTCACTCCGGTAACGGTCGTTACTGTCGGAAATGGTCTTGCCGTTGTTGTCAACCCGATTAAAGACAAGGTGAATGTGGGGGTGTTCCTTATCGAAATGCCTGGCAATGATATATTGTGTATCGTTGATACCCATGCGCTTCATATAATCATGTGCGATCTTCACCATGACTTCGTTGGTTAGCTTCCTTTTGTCCTGTGCTGAAAAATCGAGAGAGATATGCCCGACCGGTTTCGATACCCTGCCGTTCATACCTGCCTGCGTTACAAAGCCGTCGATGACGGAAGACAGGCTTTTCAGGCGTAACCCGTCCGTATCGAGTATCTGCGTCTTTTTCTTTTCATCGATGACGTATTTCACCACACCTTTGAAAGAACTGCCCTTTGTGATCTTAGCCATCATCCCGTATATCTTCTATCACGTTATCGATCATGCCGGCCAGATGGAGGTATTCGCTCCTTACGTTGGTATATCCCTCGATATGGGCTTTCCTTGCGATCTGGTTCAGGTTGTTCCCCATCCCGGCCAGCTTGCGGATATGGCCGTTCAGTTCGGGTGTCAACCGTGGACGGATTACACTCCCCGATATGGACTGCCGGATATATTCACTCCGGCTGATCCCTGCAGTATTCGCTTTCGTTTTAAGTGAATGGTATTCCCTCGGATCGAGTTTCACGCTGACGGTGTACCTGCGTTTTTCTCCCAATTTCTTGGCAGGTCGTCCACCTCTTTTTATCGTATTCATAATTTTAGTTTTTCAATATCATTTTCATTCCAGACCAACGGGATTCCTTCTCCCTTTTTGGGGAGCAAGTGGGTTTTGGTACGACCAAAACATAAACTTGCTACTCCAAAAAACAGGATGCATCCCATTTTTTGCAGCATTAAATTCCCAATCCTTTTTTTCGTTTTTGGATTGGCTTTTTTGGGGCTTGTCTGGCTTTTAGGTGTACCCCTGCGCACAAGTATTCATTCAAGTCCTTGTACCCTGAATAGTGGTGAGAGGAATTCCGTACACGGTAACCCAGTTCCTTTTGCAGTTTCCTGAAAACGGTCATCCCTGCCTTGTCATTGTCAAGGAAACAATGTATCTGTTCGTAGTCCGCCAATAGTGGTAATGCTTTCTGCTGGTTTGCCGTCGAGTTGAGTATGATATTGTCGTGCCAGTTGGAACTTGGATATTCCGGATTGAGCTGATGCCGTATAGTGAGTAGGGAAAGGTAGTCCATAAATCCCTCGAAAAGGAAACAGCTTACCTTTTTGTCCTCCTGCCGTATATGGGTGATGTCTTTAGGCGCTATGCAGCCTTTAAAGGACGGGTTGCGTAATTCATACCCTCCGGCATCATTGGCGAAACCGATGGCATAGTAATTTCTTCCTCCGGTTTGGTAGTGGACTTCACTGCAATGTTCCCGTGCGATATCTAAACCGATCTTCCGGTTTTGCAGGTATTCCAACAGTCCGGGATGTTCCAGCGGTTTTTCTTCAACCAGAATGATCCCGTTGTTCTTTTCAGGATTCCGATGAAAGGAAAAAGATTGTTCTTCTTCTTTCCCGGGAATGGATGAAAAGTTTTTCAATTGCTCAATTGCTTCAATGAACGGGCATCTGTCCAGTTTCATCACCAGATCGATAATGCTTCCACCCTCGTTGCTTCCGAAGTCATACCATAGGTTCCGGTTGTAATCGACTTTAAGGCTTGGAGTGTCCTCATCCCTGAACAGGCTTCTGTACATCCCATAGCCGGAATATTCCCTTGCGGGATGGATTCCCTGGTTGTTCAGGTAATCCCTTATGGATATTGTTTTTATTTGTCTGTCTGTCATAATCTTTGAATTTTTTCTAACTTTCTGGGGTTTTCCTTACTACACGGATATCTATCTACAATATATTGATAATGAATTGGTCGTGTGTCGTAAGTGCATTTTTTGTAGTAACAACTACATTCATCTTGGTTTGTAGTCAGGTAGTAAGTATGTCGTAACGAATTTTTTTCATCCTACTACCCTGTAATCCTTTTTCTTTCATTGGATTATATACTATTGTAGTAATGTAGTAACTACATTCCATTGTAGAGTTATGTTGTAAAGGGATTGGGCGTAATTTTGCGGATATGGTACACGTACATCGGGCTTCCGGCCACACGCCTCGATTTCCGTTCAAATCCCGCTTTCTTCAATGCTTCCCCCATCCGTTTTTCCTGCAGGTTCAGGTTTGTATAACCCCGTAGATAGGTGAGGATTTCGGATGTGGTCATAAACGATTCTGCTCCCTCCTCCGGCTTTTCAAAGCCTTTGAGCAACATTTCGTACTCTGCTGTCTGCACGTGAAACGCTTCGTTCTCATGGTGCAGCTCCGCGATCTCCGCTTCATTGAACCAGTACCGGTAACCGTTCTCCCAATACCAAACCGCTTCAGCATAAATCCTGTCCATGTCCACTCGTCTGGCCGCTTCCAGATCAATACTCACCACCTCGAAAGGCAGGAAACGGCGGCTTCCGGTGGGATCGGTCAGGAAATCGCTACCGTTCACCGATGCCATGAAACTTGCCAGATGGGGATATTCCTCGATGTACACATCATACGGGCGGCGGTATTTTACCCTTGGTGTGGTGATCAGGTTTTTCAGTTCGTTTTCATCCCGCTTGTTCAGGGATTTCAACTGGTCGTCGATGTTGATCAAAAGACATTCGGCGATCAGTGTTTGTATGTCCTTTCCCTGCGGGTCGATCTTGCCTGTAAAGAGGTAACTTTTCAAGCTTGCGGGACAGAGCAGATCCAGAAATGTTGTTTTGAACTTGCCCTGTTCACCTGCCAATACCAGACATGTATGGTTACGGCATTGAAAATCGTCCATTGCATTTGCCACCACCGCCACAAGCCATTTTAACAGGTATTCCTGCCATTTTTTGGGATTCCGAAGGGATACGCATTCCGACAGCCTGTAAATTTCGGAGTTGTCCTCCGCATGAAGTCTGGGTAACAACCTGAAATATTCCTGCACAGGGTTGATTTTCGGGCAGAAATCGCTTTCCAGTATGGAACGGATATTCTCTGCCGACGTGTTGAACCCCTGTGATGCATCCAGTAGCCGGCGGATCGAGTTGATGTCGAACTTGGTGAGCGGGGTAAATAATTCGTCCGTTCCCGACGGACGAAATTCGGTACGGCTTTTCACGGTGTTGAACCGAAAATCGTACCGTTCCCGCAGGAAAGCCTCGATACGCTCGTTCTTCGACTGTTTGCCCGTTGCTGTTGCCGGTTCATTGCAGGACTTGTTGCCCTTTTTCATTACTTCTTACCCCGCTGGTGTTTCAGGATGTATGCGTTGGCATCCATCTCAATCTGCTCCTTTGTCTTCACCGGATTCTGCCGTAGCCATTTTTCCAGTTCCTCCCGTTCAAAATAGACCATCTTCCCGCTTGGTTTATAATGCGGGATGGCACATGCCGATGTAAGTTTGTAGAGATAGCTTTTCGAGAAGTTGAGGAAAACGCAAGCCTCCTCAAAACTCAATATCTCCTTTGCCTGATACAGGCTGTTCTCCAGTTGTTGGACACGTTGTTCCAATGTAGTTGAAATTTCCATTTGCTTTTATTTTTAATGAGTAAATACAAATGGGTTTGCAAACCCTCGTTTTTGTTATAACGGGGGCAAATATAGGCGATATCGAAAGGGGCGCAGATTGACAATGATTAAGGTCTCAACCTATTCTCAATGTTCTTTCAGTTGTTTGAGGTATTTGTCAATGATTTCCGAACCGATGGGTGGGGTGAACTTAATTTCGGAATTTGCGGTGGACAGGTCGGATTGTTTGAGCGGTTTGCTCTTCGAAGAGAGGAACAGGCGGTTCTTATCAATGACCGATTGCCAGTTGCGTGTAATCAGGCTGCGGTCGTCTAGCGCTGAAAAGAAATAGGCCAACAGGCGGTTGCTGCGTGCCTTTAATGGCTGGGAAAGGTTACAGGAGAATATATTTTCGAGAGCCTCACTTGTGATGCTCTCCGGAAACATGCGTACTTCATTCAGGCATTTGGCCAATAATTTGATTTGTGCCGGATTGAGCTGGGCTTCAAAAGTGGATTTTTCTTCCTTTGGTATATCCGCTGTTATTTCCTCGGGTAACTTGGATTGAAGAAATGCGATATAATCGGTAAGGTAAATGGATGAAATGATACCGGAGAAATAGGGTAACTCCCCGTCATATATTTCGGGATCGTCTTTCAGCTTGTCATGGTTTAGGCTGATATTTTCGGAATTGTGGTACTTTTTCCTTTCATCGGGAGTAATGGATTCGATAAAGGTGCTATCCCAAAGAACATTCTTCAAGTCGGGAAAATTGGTGATGATGTGAAGTATGGGGAATTTTTCATGTAACTCTACCAACTCGCATGACGCCTTGTAAATTTCTTCCCGGATATGCGTGTGTAGGGTGTTATCATCCCAATATTCGGATTTCAACTCAAACAGGTCGATTGCTTTTTTCAACCGAGATGAGGTAAATTCATTGATGAAACGCTGCAGGCGGGTGATGATTGCTTCCATACCATAACTCCTGAAATGATTTATTGCAAAAATAAGGATAAAAGGGAAAATATAGGCAAGTGGAATAGGAAAAGGGCGGTTTATAGTTAAAGTTGCTTAAATCTTATCTCTCCTTTTCTTTGGCGCCCCTTTGGCGCCCCGTGAAAAGTAAAACCGCTGTAAATCAATTGACTTACAGCGGATTTTAGTACACCCGGCGAGAATCGAACTCGCATCGTCGGAACCGGAATCCGGTATTCTATCCATTGAACTACGGGTGCCTCTCTGTTTTATCTGAATGAGCCATTATTCCATTGCAGGATGACCGTGTCATCTTTCAGGTAAGGTGATATTTCAGCAATTTGATCTTCTGTCAGCCGTTCCCTGTAATGTAGTTTCAGCGTGAGATCTGTACCTGTTTTGGTGAATCTGGCCGAGATCGGATAAATGTCCGGCAAAGATACGGCATATTTGTAATTATCCGAATTTTTTTGGGAAGAATTAAAGAATATTTCTGCCGTGAATTGTGTGAGATATCGTTGAGGATCGAGTTTCTTCCACTCAGTGGTAAAAAAGTTGATCCGGCTGTCACACACATCCGTGCAAACAGTCTGAATGAGACATACAATCAGAGAATCATTGCTCAGGGGAAGCAGTTTTAACTGGATATCACCCACATCTGATGTGCGTATGTAAAGGAAATCATCACTATGGGCGATCTTGCTGATTTCACCCAGGACATAGGGAACAGAGGTTTGACCAGTATCGACCAGAAGCAACGTCTTGTTCCCCTCTGATACTCCTGGTAACAAATCAGTGGGCATCGATTTGAAAAGGTCACTGACCGTCTGCCCTGAGGTTGACAATGACAACATGAAAAGGAAAGAGATAAGTATTGTCTTCATATTAATATAATCACATTTTGCACACTAAACAGAGATGAGTCTCACTGATCATTCCAGCGAAGGAGCATAATAGGCTCCCACCTTTTTGATATTGGCATCGTCCCTTGTTCTATGGATGGTAATACGCAATTTGGAGGGTGCCACATCCGAAATGCGGAGTAATCGCTTGTACCCGATGGTGGTCCCTTCTGCAAGTGTAGTCCAGGACTCATCAATCCATCCCTCTACCTTGAATGATTCCACTCTTTGTCCTTTCCGGATATCCTCCTGGAGCAGGAGAGTGTTAATGACGCTGTTGCCATTCACCATATATTCTTTGTAAGCACCTGAACGGGCTTTCCAGGCTATTTCCCCATCGGTTAGTATTTCATCCTGGAAGATGGATGAGATCCAATTGCCAAACTGTCGGAGACGCTCCACATCAGTATCATGCAACCGCCCCCTTTTGTCGGGGGGCACGTTGAGCAGCAGCACCGAGTTCATCCCCACCGAACGGAAATAGATCTCTGCCAGCTCCTGCAAACTTTTTACCTGATCATCCTCATCCTCGTGGTAGAACCAACCGGGACGTATCGATACATCGACCTCTGAGGGGTACCAGTATAGGGTTTTGGCGTCAGTGATCAACTCACGGCTTCCCAGATCGCTTGTGGTGGGTGATAAATTCAGCCGCTCATTTTCACTTAAGATCGATTCGTTGATATCAGGATTCAAAGGAGTCACGCTCCATTCGGTCTCCCTCCCTAATCCCTCCTCATTACCAACCCATCGTACATCATCACCCATGATGGCCTTCACAGCCTTGGGCTGAAGACTGTCAATCACATGATAAAAACGGCTCCAGTCATATTCCTGTACTCTCCCGTTTGGTCCTTCACCATTGGCGCCATCAAACCAAATTTCATGTATTTCTCCGTATTGGGTGAGTAGCTCTGTTAACTGTGAGGTGTATAGATTGTTGTATTTGGTTTTGTTTCCATAGCTTGCAGCATTCCTGTCCCATGGGGAGAGGTAGATACCAAACTTCATCTCATGTTTGTCGCATGCCTCTTTTACCTCCCTGACCACATCTCCCTGACCATTACGCCAGGGGGATGCAGCGACCGAATGAGCAGTGGTTTGCGTGGGCCACAGACAGAAACCATCATGGTGCTTGGCTGTGAGAATAACCATCTTGAATCCAGCCTGTTTCAAAGCGACAACCCATTGTTCAGCATTGAAGTCGGTCGGAAGAAACAGAGCCGGATCTTCTGTGCCATCACCCCACTCGCGTCCTGTGAAGGTGTTCATGCCAAAATGAATGAACGCAGTAAGTTCAAGCTGTTGCCATGCGTACTGTTGTGGGGTGGGTACGATATAAGCCGCAAGCTTCACCTTCTGGTCGGAAGTGAGAATATCGGGAAATGTCAGTTTCTTTTCAAAGTAGGTATTGGCACGCTGACTGCATCCTACAGCTAGCAGGGCAACGAGTAACAAAACGGCCGGGATGATTCTTTTCATAGAGATAAGCATATACAATTGAAACAAAGTTACGACATTTGCTGCAATATCACACAAAAAAAGCCATCCCGGATGGGATGGCGGAACCGATCAATTGTCGCTTCAGCTTTATTGATTTGTTAAAGCGGCAGCTTCTTCTACAACCTGACCCAGGGTGTCAGCAGCAGCTGCTGCTGCAGCTTCTGCAGCTTCAATGGCAGCCTGAATGCTGTCGGCCTGAGCCTTTGCAATGCTGTCAAGACGAGCTACTTCAGCAAGACTGTCCAATCTGGCTTTTTCAGCTTGAACCTGAGCATTGTTGCAAGAAACCAAACCCAATGTTGCAACGATAGCAACCAATAACAATACTTTTTTCATTCTTTAATGATTTTAAACGATAAATAAATTTGTTTACCAAAAAACGATGCAAATGTAATGCAAAAACATGTTGTGAAACATATTTCGACCAGAATTTATAGTTAAATAAAGCTAAATATTAATTTTGATACTCCTTTGGAGATGGATCGATGTATCAGAGATCGGTTGAATGGTCTCTAACTGTAGAGAAAACGTTTGATGCTTTTCTTGGGTGTTTTTTCAAATTCACTGTCTACCAGCTCAATAGTGCTTATTTTCTCATAGCCGGCAACCGATTTATTGAGGGTAACCAGATTATCCCGCATGATCAGGGCAAGCTTCTCAGGTGTAACCTGGTTAGTGCTGATTGCAGCCATGTCGGGGTAGACCAGTGCCACCAACCTGAATTTTCGCAATACCACAAGGCTATCCGCCACGTAGGGCAGATTGTTCAGTCGTGATTCTATTTCTTCGGGATAGACATTCTGCCCATTGGCGGTCAACAGCATCGATTTGATTCTACCCTTAATGAATAGCCGATTACCTAGCATAATTCCGGAATCACCGGTTTTCAACCAGCCGTCATCGGTGAAGGCGGCAGAGGTTGCTTCGGGATTCTTATAGTACCCCTTCATCACATTCTCACCCCGTACCTGGATCTCACCCGGAATTTTTTCCGGATCGGGGGAATCGATGCGTGCCTCCATGATGCCTTCCAACACCTGACCGCATGAGGTAGGTACAAAATCGTAGTGATGGTCGTAAGAGATGAGGGGTGCACATTCAGTCATGCCATATCCCACGGTGAAGGGAAACTTCATCTTATGAAAAAAGGCTTCCACTTCTGCATTAAGTGCAGCACCGCCAATGATTACCTCTCGGAAGTTACCCCCCAGCGATCTGATCAGTGATTTTTTGATTTTCGAAAGAATGAATCTGTCGATGCCGGGGATCTTCATCAAACCCTTAACAATTGGTTTGTCGATGATGGGTAGTATCTTTTTCTTGTATATCTTTTCAAAGATCAACGGCACCGTGATGATCAAAGTCGGTCTCACCTCCTGCAGTGCCGTGATCAGGTTCTGCGGGGTGGGTATCACCCCCAGCAAGGTGCTGTGTACCCCCGCCGAGAGGGCGTAGAGAAAGTCAAAAGCACACCCGTACACATGTGCCATAGGCAGGAATGCCAGGTTTCTTTCTCTGTTGAAGAGCAGGTCCAGTTTATGTGCATAGGTCACATTTCCGGCAAAGTTATTGGCTGTGAGCATCACTCCTTTGCTGAACCCTGTGGTGCCGGAGGTATAGTTGATGCAGATCACCTCTTCATTGCTCACATCGGCATAGCGAATATCATCTTTGGTGAAACCTCCCTGGTAGAGATCTGAGAAGTGATTGTCCAGTGAATCCATAACATCCTTCACTTTGTCATTGTCTGATTTAAGTAAAGAGAAGGTTGGTATTTCCAGTACCGGCACATTGATCTGCTCCTGCTTCAGCTTACTCCAGAGTGATTCGTTGACAAAGACCAGTCGTGAATCAGAATGTGCGATGATCTCCTCCATGCTTTCCGGATTGAATTCATGGAGAATGGGTACGATGACTGCTCCATAGGTGATGGTAGCCATGAAGAGAATAGACCAGGAGGAGTGATTTTTGCCTATCAGTGAAATCTTGTCTCCCTTTTCAATTCCCAGTTCTTTAAAAAGGAGATGCAACCGGGCAATCTCACGGGCCAGTTCACCGTAACTGTAGGTTGTGTTTTCATTGTAATCAGTCAGGGCAGGTAAATCCCAGTTCTTTTTAAAACTATCCTCGTATAATTGAATGAAATTCTGTTGGATCATAAATGCACATTTATGCTAAATATGTGCAAAAGTACAACCGGAATTCCATATTACAAAACAAACAAGGATGTAAATGGCAATAAAAATTGTAATTTTGTGCCTTTAGAATTAAAAATAAAGAATTAAGGCAGTTCGGGCGTTCATACACTGCAGATCTGCACCGGACATTACACTGACTATGATCGATCAAACCCTGTTTCAAAATAAGAGAGCAGCCTATTATACCTTGGGTTGCAAATTGAACTTCGCCGAGACCTCTGCGATCGGACGGCAACTGCTCAACGCAGGTGTGACCCGTGCCCGTAAGGGACAAACGGCAGATATCTGTGTGATCAACACCTGTTCCGTGACCGAACTGGCAGACAAAAAGGGACGACAAGCCATTCGTAAAGCGATCCAGGAGAACCCTTCCGCCTTTGTGGTGGTTACCGGTTGTTATGCGCAGCTCAAACCGGAGGAGATCGCCGCCATTGATGGGGTGGACCTGGTGTTGGGTGCCGAACAGAAGCTCGACGTGGTGAAGTTCCTGGATGATTTGCATAAGAAAGAGAAGGGGGAGATCATCACCTCCAGAACACATCGCATCCGTTCTTTTGTACCCTCGTTGTCTGCTGATGACCGTACGCGTTACTTCCTGAAGGTTCAGGACGGGTGCGATTATTTCTGCTCCTTCTGTACCATTCCCTTTGCCAGAGGCCGGAGTCGTAACGGCTCCATCGCTGACCTGGTGAAGCAGGCAGAACAGGTAGTGCAGGAGGGAGGCAAGGAGATTGTGCTCACAGGAGTCAACATTGGTGATTTCGGAAGAACCACCAAGGAGCCATTTATTGATCTGCTGCATGCACTTGACCAGGTTGAAGGGATAGAGCGATATCGTATCTCCTCCATTGAACCTAACCTGCTGACCGATGAGATCATCTCGTTCGTTGCGGCCTCGCGTCGTTTTGCACCCCATTTTCATATGCCGTTGCAAGCCGGTTCGGATGCAGTGTTGCAGTTGATGAAACGTAAGTATGACACCGCTCTCTTCCGCCATAAGGTGGAGATGATCAAAACCATTCTCCCTGACGCGTTTATTGGGGTTGATGTGATTGTGGGGGTGAGGGGTGAAACCGACGCTTACTTTGAGGAGAGTAAACGGTTTATCGAGTCGCTCGACATGTCACAGCTGCATGTCTTCACCTACTCCGAGCGTCCCGGTACGCAAGCACTGCAAATAGACTATGCCGTGGACCCCAGGCAGAAGCATGTACGCAGCAAACTGCTGCTGGATATCTCGGATGAGAAGCTGCATTGTTTTTACGCTTCACAGAAGGGAACGAGAAGAAAAGTGCTCTTCGAGCATACAAAAAGAGGGGGAAAGATGCACGGCTTCACGGAAAATTATCTGAAATTGTATGCCGATTACGATCCGTCGCTGATCAATCGGATCACCGAGGTTGCGGTAGGTGAGTATAGTGACGAGGAGATGGCAATGAACGCAATTATCTGATGGGAGATCGACAAAAGGAGAATAAGGGTGCCGTGCTGTTGGTTGCTATAGCAAGAGTGATTGCTTTGCTACCATTCAGGGCGCTTTATGTCATTTCAGATCTACTTTTCCCACTGGTCTATCATCTGGTGCGATACCGGAGGAAAATGGTGCGAAAGAATCTGCTTCACGCTTTGCCTGATAAAAACGAGCAGGAGATCATCACACTTGAAAAAGCCTTCTATCATCATCTGTGCGACTATTTCGTGGAGACGGTGAAAGTACTGCGTCTCTCGGAAGAAGAGATGAGGCAGCGAATGCACTTTGAAAATCCGGAGTTGCTCAACCGGCTGATGAAAGAGGGCTCATCGTGTCTGGTGTGCCTGGGTCACTACGGCAACTGGGAGTGGGTGCCCTCCATCGTGCTCCATCTCATGCCCGGAGTGGAAGCCGGACTGGTCTACAAGCAACTGCACTCAACAGCATTCGATCAGTTGTTCCGTAAAATCAGAGGCCGATTCGGGTCACTGCCCATTGAGAAGAGAAGCGTGTTGCGAACCCTTGTACGGAAAAAGAGTGAGGAGCAGACAATCGTGGTGGGATTCCTTACTGATCAGCGTCCCCCGCGAATCTCTGATAAGTACTGGACTACTTTCCTGAATCAGGATACACCGGTTCAGACCGGCATGGAGAAGATTGCCCGCACCCTCTCCCTCTCGGTGGTTTATCTGGATATCGAAAGGGTGAAGCGGGGTTTTTATCGTGGGCGGTTTGTCACTCTCTCCACCAATGCAGCGCTTGAACAGGAGCACATCCTCACGGAAAAGTATATGCGCCTGTTGGAAGAGACAGTGATGCGTGCTCCGGCAAATTATCTTTGGTCGCACAACCTGTGGAAATTCAAAAAACATGACTAAAACATCGGTCATTATACTCAACTGGAACGGTGAGGAGCTGCTGAAGCAGTTTTTGCCGGCAGTGACCACACATACAAATGGAGATGAGTGCCGGGTGGTTGTGGCAGATAACGGCTCAACCGATGGTTCAGTAGCCTTTTTGCAAACACATTATCCCGAGGTCGAACTGATTCTGTTTGATCGCAACCATGGCTTTGCCGATGGTTACAACAAGGCGATTCAACAGGTGGACTCCGAATATGTAATCCTGTTGAACTCAGACGTGGAGACCACACCCGGGTGGACGCTCCCGTTGACTTCTTACCTCGATGATCATCCGGAGACAGCAGCCGTACAACCTGCTGTTCGATCCTATCGTCAAAAGAATTTTTTTGAATATGCCGGTGCCTGTGGCGGTTTCATTGATCGTTATGGTTATCCCTTTTGCCGGGGGCGCATCCTGAATGTAGTGGAAGAGGATCTGGGCCAGTATAGGGATGAGATCCCGGTTTTCTGGGCAACAGGGGCCTGTCTCTGCATCCGCAGATGTGATTATTTGAAAGCTGGTGGGCTCGACGGGCGCTTCTTCGCTCATATGGAGGAGATCGATCTTTGCTGGCGTCTCAATGCCAGGGGCAGGGGAGTGGTCTCAGTACCCTCTTCTCAGGTTTATCACATAGGAGCTGCATCTCTGGGTAAGGATGATCCCCGTAAGCTCTACCTCAATTTCCGCAACAACCTGTTGATGCTATACAAGAATCTGCCCCAAAGGAGACTCTTTTCCACATTTTTCGTTCGGTTTATGCTCGATTTGTTGGCGACAGTACATCTTTTGATACAGGGAAAGGTGAAGAGCAGTCAAGCCGTGGTTGAGGCTTACCATGATTTTTGGAAGATGAGACCCACATATCGGGATTTACGCCAGGAAAATCTGCTTCTGACTACTGTAAGTGAATTGCCGGGTGAATACCGGAGAAGCATCCTTATTGCATACTACCTGCGCAACAAACGAACCTATGGCTCGCTTTTTCGCAAAGGGGATGATGCTATTCGAAATGAAAACTGAGGGTGATCATCCGCTGGGTGGCTTTCGAGAGAGAAAGGGTGTATTTCATCAAATCTTTGTCTTTCAGGTCGCTGCGATCTTTTTCCACTAAATCGGTCAGCCCGAAGCTGAATTTCAATTCAGGTGAGAGCGTGAACAGCGGAAGATAAAAGCTGCATCCTGCACCAATCTCTACTCCCCAGTCGAACGGTTTCAGCAACACCGCCCGGTTTTTTTTCGATGCCAGCTCGATACTACCGTACCCTCCCAGCATGAAATAGGGTTTATAATTGTTGATTCGGATGCCCGCGAACTTCAGGTGCAGGGGCAGGGTGAGGTAGTTATTGCGGAGAGGCGATTCATACTCTTCACCTGATGCCTGCTCCCTGAATATTATACTCTTTCCGCCCAGGTTTAAGGTGGGTATCATCCGCAGGTTCAGGTGTCGTGACAGATATAGATCACCGATCATACCCACTGTAAATCCGGGTGCATAATCCGGAATCTCGGAAAACCAGACCTCTCCGTTCACATTGCGGTAACCCGTTTGGGTCAGGATCAGATCCTGGGTGTGGAAGCCCACTGTAAATCCCAGGTGGAACAGCTGCTGATCGGCGTAAGGACGATGTTGCAGGCTACGCTGTTGCCCATAACTGTTGTTGCTTGCTGATAGCAGCGACGACAGCAGGATGAGTGTAAATGCAATCTTCATACCTGATTAAAACGAATCCCTCACCGGGATATTGTGTGGAGAATTGGAAAGATATCGGGATTCTTTTTTCATTGTTCAAAAAACTTTATACCTTTGCAACAACAATCAAATATCCACATACATTAACTAACTTATTTTTATTATGGCTTACGTAATTAATGAAGATTGTATTGCTTGCGGAACATGTATCGACGAATGCCCTGTTGATGCTATCTCGGAAGGTGATATCTACGTGATTGACCCTGAAGTTTGTACCGACTGCGGTTCCTGCGCAGAGGTATGCCCCACTGAAGCAATTCATCCGGCATAAATAGACGGAACTCTCATCTGTTAGGGACTCAAAAAGCTGAACCACTTCCGGTTCGGCTTTTTTGTTGCACAGAGACAAAAAAAACGCCCCGGGAAGGGGCGTTTTAAGATTTGTAGGGTGTATGGTTATGCATTCACCGTATTCATGTGCGCGATCAGGTCGAGCACCTTGTTTGAATAACCCCATTCGTTGTCATACCAGCTGATCACCTTCACGAAGGTGGGGCTTAGCTGGATACCTGCCTTCTCATCGAAGATCGAAGTGCGTGCATCGCCGATGAAATCGCTCGATACCACATCTTCATTGGTGTAACCGAGGATGCCTTTCAGTTCGCCTTCAGAAGCTTCCTTCATGGCAGCGCAGATCTCAGCATAGGAAGTCTCCTTGGCCAGACGTACGGTCAGGTCAACAACGGATACGTTGAGGGTGGGAACACGCATCGACATACCTGTCAGCTTGCCGTTCAGTTCGGGGATCACCTTGCCCACAGCCTTGGCTGCACCGGTGGAAGAGGGGATGATGTTGGCAGAAGCTGCACGGCCGCCTCTCCAGTCTTTTGCAGAAGGACCGTCAACAGTCTTCTGTGTAGCAGTGGTAGAGTGAACGGTGGTCATCAGTCCTTCCAGCACGCCGAACTTGTCGTTCAGTACCTTGGTGATGGGAGCCAGACAGTTGGTGGTGCAGGAGGCGTTCGATACGAACTGCTCACCCTTGGTGTATGTTTTCTCATTCACACCGCATACGTACATGCGTGTGTCATCCTTTGAGGGGGCAGACATCACCACATATTTGGCACCTGCGTCGATATGACCCTGAGCCTTGTCCTTGGAGAGGAAGAGGCCGGTTGATTCCACTACATATTCAGCACCAACGGCATCCCACTTCAGGTCGGCCGGGTTTCTTTCAGCAGAAACACGGATGTTGTTTCCGTTCACAACCAGGTTGCCATCCTTCACTTCAACCGTTCCGTTGAACTGACCATGGATGGTGTCGTATTTTAACATATAAGCGATGTAATCTACATCGAGCAAGTCGTTGATACCCACAACCTGGATATCATTTCTGTTTTGAGCTGCACGGAACACGAGGCGTCCGATGCGACCGAATCCGTTAATACCTACTTTAATCATACTTTATTGAATTTATTTGTAAAAGTGTTCTCTGTTGAATGTCGTTTATTAGACAGAGTAATACAACATTGCTGGTGACATTATGTACATACCGGTAGTCTGAAACGATCCTAAAAACCATCTTATTGTTTGCGTTACAAAAATACAAAATCTTTTCTTTTTAACGAAATTATTTGGACAAAAAACGGTAAAAAACCGAGTTGTAAAAAAAAATATGTCTATAATAGATGAAATTGTGAACAAAATGTGATCCTGAATCATTTAAAGAAAACTGATTCATCTTGATTGTGTGGTGCCTGAGCAGTTTTTTTAAATCTTATGACGAAATATCATCTACCTGTGAAACAGTTGAACCTAAGGCAAAAGTTAAGGGTGAAAGAGGAGACCCGTAACTTCTATAACGGGATCTTTATTGATCTGGGTGAACTGGTCATCTTTACCGGAAACGTGGTCAGGCAATTGTTTCAACCACCTTTTGAGCACCGGGAACTGGTGAAACAGGGTTTTCTCCTTGGAAACAAGTCCTTCGCACTGGTCGTGGTCACCGGCTTTATCATGGGACTGGTGCTCACCATGCAGATGAATCCCATTCTTTCCGATTTTGGTGCACAGACATTGCTGCCAGGGGTGATTGCCGTTTCCATGGTGCGGGAATTGGGGCCGGTCATCACGGGGCTGATATGTGCCGGGAAGATAAGCTCCGGCATCGGCGCGGAGATAGCAGCCATGCGTGTGACAGAACAGATTGATGCGATGGAGGTCTCTGGCACACGTCCCCTTAGCTATGTAGTTGCCTCAAGGGTGATGGCTACCACCATCGTGGTGCCGGTGCTGGTGATCTTTGCCGATGCATTCAGCCTGTTGGGTGCCTTTCTTGCGGTCAACATCTTTGAAGATACTTCGACCACGCTCTTCATGAATCGCGCATTTTCCATGCTGGGTTTCATCGATCTCTTTCCGGCCACCCTCAAAACGGTGCTGTTTGGCTTCTTTATCGGTCTGATAGGCTCTTACAAGGGTTATACTGCCGGAAGGGGTACCGAGTCAGTAGGATTGTCGGCTAACTCGGCTGTGGTGGCCTCCTCGCTCACCATCTTCGTGATCGACCTGATTTTTGTTTTGATCACCAGTATCTTGTAATGACTCATGGATAGAGAAATAGTAATTGAGATCGAGAAGCTTTACAAATCCTTCAGGGAGAAGCATATTCTTCAGGGAATCGATTTGATTCTCCACAGGGGGGAGAACCTGGGAATCGTTGGCAAGTCGGGCATCGGCAAGTCAGTGCTGACCAAGTGCATTGTACGACTCATCGAGCCGGATGCCGGTAGCATCAGAGTACTGGGAACGGATGTGGTGAGCTGTGATGGGGAGGAGCTCAATGAACTCCGCAAGAAGGTAGGATATCTTTTTCAGGGAGGGGCGCTTTACGATTCGATGAGCGTGCGTGAGAACCTCCTGTTCCCTGTCCGAAGGACACAGTTCGTGGACCGAAAACATGAACCGGAAGAACTGATTGAACGATCGCTACGCAGCGTGGGTCTGCTTGACGCCATCGACAAGATGCCATCGGAACTCTCGGGAGGGATGAAGAAGCGTATAGCTCTTGCCCGCACGCTGATCCTGAAACCCCAGATCATCCTCTATGATGAACCGACTACGGGGCTGGATGCGGTGACCTCAGGGGAGATCAGTGAGCTGATCCAGCAAATACGGGAAGAGTATCAGACTGCTGCCATCATCATCACACACGACATGAAGTGTGCCAGAATCGCCACCGATACCATCCGTATCATGAAAGAGGGCATTTTTGTGAGAGAAGGCACTTATGACGAGTTGAGTCAATCACAGGAGAAAGAGATACGGGACTATTTTATTTAGATGATCACATAACAGGAAATAAAATGAAAAGAACCAAACAGGCACTGAGACTGGGCATTTTTGTGGCATCAGCACTGTTGTTGTTTGTGGTGGCGGTTTATCTGATCGGGAGCAAGCAGAATCTCTTCTCTTCCAATACCGACCTCCATGCCTCCTTCAGGGATATCCGTGGTTTGATGCCGGGTAACCTGGTGCGCTTTGCCGGCATCAACATTGGTACCGTAAAAGATATCCGCATTGTGGCCGACTCCTCTGTGGTGGTCACCCTCTCCATTCGCGACGATTACACCGACTTCATCTATAAAAACTCACAGGTACAGATCGGGCAGGAGGGGTTGATGGGGGGCAAGATCGTGCTGATCTCCACAGGTGATCCAGCTACCGGTAAGGTGGAAAAAGATGATTACCTGCCGGTGGCCGATGGTCTCGACATACAGGCAATGATCGCCCAGGCAACGGAGATGCTGGAAGAGGCAAAAGGTACGGTGGCCAGCCTTCGCTCAATAGCAGACAAGATGGATCATGGGGAGGGTGATATCGCCCGTCTGCTGAATGAACAGTCATTGACCAGTGGTTTCGAAACGGCCACCGACCGATTGAACGAATCCCTGGCTGATATCAACAACATTACCGGGAAAATCAGTAATGGTGAAGGTGATCTAGGGAAACTGATTCAAAGTGATTCCATCACCACAGAGGTGAACCGAATCATGGCCGGCCTGAGTATCACCACCCAAAGGGCAGATTCACTGGTGAACGAGCTGCATCAGACATCCTACTCTCTCAATCATGGTGAAGGTGTTTTGCCACGGCTGTTACACGACAAAGAGATGGGTTTGAATGTGGATACGGCAATAGCAAAGGTCGATCATGGGGTTGTGCAGGTAACGCGTGCGGCTGAGACCATTGCCAACAGCTGGATCTTTCGTCTCTTCTCCAAAAAGAGAAAAAAAGAACCCGAGGTAGGAACATCGGTACAGGAGATCAAAGTGAATCCGGGAGATACCCTTCTGATAAGACATGAGGGGAGATTAGCCGCAGATAGCAGAGAGTAATATCTTATTAAATGGAAGTATGCTTAAACAATTTTTAGCAAAGGCGTGTTATATAAGTAAACCAGGTGAAAACTTTTTCTTACACTAAAATATCATTGTTATGGGAATTTTATCTTGGATTTTATTGGGTCTCATTGCCGGTGCTATCGCTAAGGCAATCCGTCCGGGCAAGGATCCCGGTGGCTGGTTGATAACCATCCTGATTGGTATCGTGGGTGCATTCCTGGGTGGTTGGATCGGTTCGTTCCTCGGATGGGGAACAGTCGATGAATTCAACCTGAGAACCCTTCTGCTTGCTATTGGCGGATCACTAATCGTGTTGGTCATCTACGCAGCAATCAGCAAAAGACGCCGATAAAACATGTTAAAATGATGAAAAAACACCAGTTGGACAACCCAACTGGTGTTTTTTTTAACTGTCACAGGGAGGTTAATCAATCCCCTTCTTCACCCCCGGCTTCTGCAAAATGATCTCAACCTTTTCGGTGGTCGCCAGGCAACCGTAACGAACAGATGAAAGGAGGGGTTTGATCAACTCGTAGAATCGTTTCACGTTCACTTCACTGTCGATGATCTCGATCACCACCGGTAGCTTCTCACCCAGCTCCCAAAACTTATAGGAATGAATAACTGAGCTGGCTCCAAATCCCAGAATTCCTTTTAGCACGGTTGCACCCGAGAGCCCCTCTTCCTTCGCCTTATAGACAATATGCTCGTAGAGCAGCCCCTCTTTATATCTGTCGGTGCTGCTCAGGTAGATGCGTAGCACCAGCGATGTTTGATTCTTTTCCATATCAGATTGTTTTGATGATGAGACGCCCCAGGAAGACAGCGGTGAGCCCCAAAAAGAAACTGAGCCCCGAGTAGGTGGCAAAGCGCAGGAACTCGCCGCTCTGCAACAGGATAAAGGCATCATTCGAGAAGGTGGAGAAGGTGGTGAACCCGCCGCAGAGACCCACGGTAAGGAATATCCTCCACTCCGGGGTGAGCAGGTTCCCCCTCTCCGAAAGTCCGTAGAGGATGCCGATGAGGAAACTGCCGAGGATGTTCACGGTAAAGGTACCCCAGGGAAAGAGCGTTGCCATGTGCAGCTGAAAATAACGGGATACCAGGTAACGGAGGGCCGTACCGATAAAACCTCCCAGGCCGACGATCAGAACTGATTTAATCATTTCACTTCT
>Ga0265294_10002780_pt1 | contig 22756 bp, 22 predicted proteins | sample MunlanPumphouse3_FD_192504 | JGI IMG/M metagenome (GOLD analysis project Ga0265294, IMG submission 192504) | Groundwater microbial communities from a municipal landfill in Southern Ontario, Canada - Pumphouse #3 | ecosystem: Environmental > Aquatic > Deep subsurface > Groundwater | place... | reverse complement strand
TCTGCAAGCGTGTACCTTCCATCCAAGGCGGTTCTGATATTGCCCGAAGCACCTGCCATCAGCGTCGCCGGATGGGCGCAGGGCACAAGCGCTCGGAATCGATTCGTAGTCTGACCGGGCCAGACCTCCTAACCCTAAACTGCGGACTCGTTTTGTTCAAGAACGGCGAGGATGCCGCGTAACAGGTCCACCGGGGTGGGCGGACAGCCCCGAATCACCACGTCCACCGGGATTACGTTGCCGACTGCGCCGCAGCTTGCGTAGGAGATCCCGAACTCGCCCCCGTCGGCCGCGCAGTCGCCCATGGCGATCACCAGCTTGGGGTCGGGAGTGGCCTGATAGGCGTGCAGCAGCGCCGACTGCATGTGGCGCGAGACGGGCCCGGTGACCAGCAGGATATCCGCGTGGCGTGGGGAGGCGACGAAATGGACGCCGAAACGCTCGATGCCGTAATAGGGGTTGTTGAGGGCGTGTATTTCCAGTTCGCAGGCATTGCACGAGCCCGCGTCCACCTGGCGGATGGCGAGGCTGCCGGCGAACTGCCTGCCGACGGCGGCCTTGACGCGCTCGCCCAGGCTGATGACGGCCGGGTCGTCGATGGGTTTCGGCGGCTCGGTGATGACGCCGATCTTGCGGATCTTGTTGAGTATCCGGAGCATGTCGTTACTTGTTAACGAGATTCAAGGTTCAACGCAAAGAACGCAAATGACGCCAAGGGCGCAAAGAATGTTGAATGACTTTTTGCCTGCGTCTCATGCGGTTTCATGCTAGCCAATCTCGATGTGGCGCCTTGCCAAGCGGTTTGATGCAAAAACACGCTCTTATCTCTTTGCGTCCTTCGCGTCTTTGCGTTGAGTAATTCATTCTTCGCATTACAGGTCATGCCCGGAATATGACCCGTTGACCGATTTGTTGCATACCGGGAAGTCGGGCACGATGTTGTCGCGGATCAGTTTCTCCAGCGCCGGCCAGTTCAACCAGCTCGGGTCGCGCGGGAAGTAGCGCGCGATGGTGCCGTTTTCGTCGAATCGGACATAGGCGAGGGTCTCGCCGCGCCAGCCCTCCACCAGCCCCAGCCCTTCCGCATCGGCGCTTGGGGTAACCCAGGATGCCGTGAGCTGACCCATCGGCAGCGACTGCAGCAGTTTCGCGATCAGATCCAGCGAGGTTTCGATCTCCTTGGCGCGGACCAGCATGCGCGCCTCCACGTCCCCGGCGGTAAATTCCGGCACCGTGACCGTGAGGCCATCGTAAGGCGGATAGGGGGCATCGCGGCGCAGATCGAAGGCTCGGCCGCTGGCGCGTCCGACATAGCCGACGCAGCCCAGTTGCGCCGCAAGTTCCACCGACAGTATGCCGGTGGTCTGCAGCCGATCCTCCAGCGAAGCGCTGTCATCGAGTATCGGCAGTAGCTCGTCCAGCTCGCGGCGCAGTTGGGCGGTCTGGTCCAGCATGATGCGCACCGCGTCGGGCGCTACGTCGTTCCTTACGCCCCCCGGCACGATGCAATCCATCATGAAGCGATGCCCGAAGGCCTGTGCGCTTACCCGCTGCCACTGCTCGCGCAGGCGGCCGAATTGATAATAGGCGAAGGCGAAACCCACATCGTTGCAGATGGCGCCGATATCGCCCAGGTGGTTGGCGACGCGTTCGCGCTCGGCCATCACGGCGCGCAGCGCCAGCGCCCGTGGCGGCACCTCCACGCGCGCGGCCCGCTCCATGGCCATGCAGGCGGCCCAGGTATGAGCCACGGTGCTGTCGCCGGACACCCTGCCCGCCAGGCGTGCCAGCCCCCACGGGTCGCGGCCCTCGGCGATCTTCTCCACGCCCTTGTGGACGTAGCCAAGCCGCTCTTCCAGATTGAGCACCATCTCGCCCACCGCCTGGAAGCGGAAGTGACCGGGCTCGATGATGCCGGCGTGGATCGGTCCCACCGGGATTTCGTAGACGCCGGCTCCTTGCGCCTGCAGGAATGGATAGTCCGCGTGCGGCGGCGTCAGTTCCGGCGGATTGCCAGCGACCGGGAAACTCTTGCGCAGCGGAAATTCGGTGTTCGGCCAAGCCAGGTGGCGGGTCCAGCAGCGCGGGTCGGGGTGGTCGGCGAACCGGATGCCGAACATGTCCTGGATGTGCCGCTCTGCCCGGTCGGCCGCCGGGTAGTGGCGCGTGTAGGAGGGCAGTACGGGGGTGGCCGCATTTACACGGGTGCGCAGCACCAGATAATCGCCGTGCTTCTCCAGGCAGGAGTTGATTCGAAATATCTCTCCCAGATCCTCGGCCCAGATCGCACACCAGCGCAGGCCGGCCTTGGCGGCCTGCTCTGCGGCGCGGCCCCAGTCTTCCGGGTCCACTCGCAGGATATGGGCGGGATGCAGGTCCTGAAGCTTTTCCTGAAGCTTCGGGCCGCGCATGAAGATATGTTCGTCCTCCAAACGCGCGAGGAACTCTGAAAGCCACTCGAATGGAATGTGCTTCGATTCGGATTGCGGCGTCTGACCCGTCATAGCAGCGAACTCCGCGCAATCAACAACGTCGCCTGATCGAACCAGCGGGCGAGAAAGTCCGGAATGGCAAGTCCCAGACACAGCACCAGCAGCAGATGCACCACCACGGGCAGCATGTTGGCCCGCACCGGGTGCTGGCCTTCCGGCACTTCACCGTACACCATGGGATGCAGGTGCCGGAACAGCCCCGCAAACGCCACGCCGAAACCAATCAGCAGTGGCACGGTCAGCCAGGGCCAGCTGTTGATGGTGGCGGTGAGCAGCAGGAACTCGCTCATGAAGACGCCGAAGGGCGGGAAGCCGGCGATGGCCGCGGTGCCGATGAGCAGCCCCCAGCCCACGGCGGGCTGCGTCCTGATCAGTCCGCGGATCTTGTCGATGCTCTGGCTGCCCGCGATCTGCGCGGCATGGCCGACGGTGACGAAGATTGCCGATTTGGTCAGGGAGTGCACCGTCATGTGCAGCAGGGCGCCGAAGGTGGCGAGCGAGCCGCCGAGGCCGAAGGCGAAGGTCATCAGCCCCATGTGCTCGATGGAGGAGTAGCTGAACATGCGTTTTATGTCGCGCTGCCGGTGCAGGAACAGGCTCGCCACCATGAACGACAGCAGACCGAAACCCATCATGAGGTAACCCGCCAGGTTGCTCTCCAGCGAGCCGTCCACCAGCATCTTGAGCCGCACCAGGGCGTAGAGCGCCACGTTGAGCAGCAGCCCCGAGAGCACGGCCGACATGGGCGTGGGGCCTTCGGAGTGGGCGTCGGGGAGCCAGTTGTGTAGGGGCACGAGGCCGACCTTGGTGCCGTAGCCCACCAGCAGGAATACGAAGGCCAGCGTCAGCACGGCGGGTTCGAGCTGCCCCGCATGCGCGTGCAGCACGCTCCAGAGCAGCGCGTCGTCGCGGTTCTCGATCACCCGCTCGGCGGCGAAGAACACCAGCACGGTGCCGAACAGGGCCTGAGCGATCCCGACGCCGCACAGCACGAAGTACTTCCATGCCGCTTCCACCGATTCGGGGGTGCGATAGAGGCTCACCAGCAGCACGGTGGCGAGGGTCGCCGCCTCCATGGCCACCCACAGGATGCCCAGATTGTTGGTGACCAGCGCCAGCAGCATGGCGAGCAGGAAACCCTGGTACATGGCGTGATAGAGCTGCAGGCGCTTGCGGTTGACGCGGCCGCGCTCCATCTCGTGCAGCATGTAGGGGCGTGAGAAGATGGCGGTGGTCAGTCCGACGAAGGCCGTGAGCGCCACCAGGTAGACGTTGAACACGTCCACATAGAGCATCTTGTCGGGGGAAAGGAGCGCACCGTCTTCCAGAACATTCAGCGCCAGCCACAGGGAGGCGCCGAAGGTCAGAGCGGAGACGCCGACGTTGATCCAGCCGGCCTTGCGGCTGTGCCCCACGAAACCCAGCAGGACGGTGCCGACGAGGGGCAGCAGCAGCGTACAGTAGAGCGCGGTCACTCCTCCACCTCCTGGGCCTCGGTCAGGCGGTTGAGGCGGTCCACGTCCAGCGAATCGATGCTGGCGCGGATCTGGAAGAAGAACACGCCGAACAGGATCGCCGCCACCAGCACGTCGAAGGCGACGCCCAGTTCTACCACCATGGGCATGCCGTAGGTGGACACCACCGCGGCGAAGAACAATCCGTTTTCCATCGACATGAAGCCCACCACCTGGCTGATGGCCTTGCGCCGCGTGATGATGAGCAGCAGGGCGAGCAGGACCACCGCCAGGCTGATGGCGATGACGTTGCGCGTGATCCCCGCAGAGAGTTGTGCGATGGGCAAGGCGACGTAATAGCAGAACACCACCAGCGCCGCGGCGCCGAGCAGGACCACGGTCTGGTTCGCCGTGGTTTCGACCTTGCGGTGAATGTCCAGGCGGATCGCGAGCCGGTTCAGCATCCAGGGGATCATCAAGGCCTTGAGGACGAACGTGAGCAGCCCCGAGATGTAGAGATGATGCTGCTTGGACACCATGGCGACCATGACGGTGGTGGCGGACAGCAGGATGCCCTGCCAGGCGAACAGGCGGATCAGGTTCGCAATCCGCGTCTGGGCGAGCAGTGCGAAGGAGGTGAACAGCACCATGGCCGCCAGGACCAGGATCGCTTGTTCGTAAAGGCTCAGGAGTTGCAGATTCATTTTGTTATGTCAATGTCACGCCGGATCAGCCGCCCGTCTCCAGGATCACGTGGCTCAGCATGCTGAGGAGCGCGAGCAGGAACGCGATGCTGAGGAACCGCGGCACCTGGAACAGCCGCATCTTGGCCACCAGCGTTTCCGAGATGGCCAGCACGATGCCCAGCAGCGCCAGTTTGGCCGCGATCGCAAGTATCCCGACGAGCAGCGTCGCGGCGGTGGCCTGTGTGGCGATGCCCCAGGGAAAGAAGATGTTCGCGACGAGCACGCCGTAGATCATCAGCTTGATCTGGGCGGCCCACTCGATGAGCGCCAGGTGCCGGCCGCTGTACTCCAGCACCATGGCCTCGTGGATCATGGTGAGTTCCAGGTGCGTGGCCGGGTTGTCGATGGGAATGCGGCCGGTTTCCGCCACCGCCACCATCATCACGGCCAGGATGGCGAACACGAAGGATGGGCGCAGCACCAGCCCCTGGTCCAGGATGTACTGCACGACCGTCTCCAGGTTGGTGGTGGAGGCGGTCATGGCCAGGGTGAACACCGCCATGAGCATTGCCGGTTCCGTCAGGGATGAGATGGACATCTCGCGGGAAGAACCCATGCCGCCGAAGGCGGTGCCGATGTCCATGCCCGCAAGGGCAAGAAAGAAGCGTCCCAGGGCGAAGAAGCCGACCAGTACGATGACGTCGGCGATGACGGCCGTGGGCAGATGCACGGCGATGAGCGGGACCACGGCGGCGGCGAGCACCATCGCCCCCAACAGAATGTAGGGGGAGGAGCGGAATATCCAGGAGGCATTTGCCGCGAGCACCACCTCCTTGCGGAACAGCTTGCGCAGGTCGCGGTACGGCTGCAGCACGGAGGGGGCCGCGCGGTTCTGCAGGCGGCACTTGACCACCTTCACCCAACCCGTGAGCAACGGGGCGCTGCCGATGAACAGTAGCGTCTGCAGCAGCGCCAACAACCAGCCTGTCAGGTCACCAGCCATAACAACGCCAACAGTGTGAAGAAGGAGTAAGCCAGGTAGGTGCGGATGCTGCCGGTCTGAATGCGCCCGACCCGGCGCGCCGCGCCCAGCACCCAGCGGGCGATGGGTTCATACAGGGCCGGCCAGGAGCGGTCGCCGATCTGGAGTTGATGGCGTATGCCGGTCACCCGTAGCGGCTGGGCCGGATCGGTGGTCTCCGCCACCTGCTCGTCTACCCGCCAGACCGGCCGGAATACGCGGCGGATCGGCTGGGCAAATGCCGTGGAGGTGTACTGCATGCGGTTGCTCAGGGGACCGAAGCCGCACTCCCAGGGAATGCCGCGTCGGATCGGCGTGCGTCGCCGGCGCGGATGCAGCAGCAGATAGCCGGCGCCCCAGGCGAACAGAATGGCAAGCAGCACCAGGGGGGCGGCATAAGAGGCGACCGTGGGCGATATCGGCGTCAGCCACAACCACCCCTGTGCGGTGGCGCTGGGCAGTGTCGCCTGCAACAGCATCTGCGGGATCTGTCCCAGCCAATCGATGGTAATCGTGGGCAGAACACCGAAAAACACGCACAGGACGGCAAGCAGGCCCTGTCCGCCCAGCATGCCGCGATCCACTTCACGGGCATGCCGTACATGGCGTGTGCGCGCCTGGCCAAGGAAGCCCACGCCGTAGGCCTTCACGAAGCAGGCGGCGGCCAGTGCGACGGTCAGTGCCAGGACTGCCGCGGTGAAGGGGATTACCGTGCGCAGCACGCCGCTCTCCAGTGCCGGCACCTGCAACGCCGTCTGGAAGGTCAGCCACTCGGAGACGAATCCGTTGAATGGCGGCAGCCCCGAGATGCTGATGCAGCCGACCAGGAACAGCGCCGCTGTGAACGGCATGCGGTGAATCAGGCCGCCCATGCGCTCCAGGTCATGTTCGTGGGAGCGCTGCAACACGGCGCCGGCGCCCAGAAACAGCAGACCCTTGAACAGGGCGTGGTTGAGGCTGTGGTAGAGGGCAGCGATCAGGCCGAGAACGCCCAGCACCTTGTTGCCGGTCCCCAGGAAAATCATGGACAGGCCGAGCCCCATGAAGATGATGCCGATGTTCTCCACGGAGGAGTAGGCCAGGAGCCGCTTGAGGTCGTTCTGCATCAGGGCATAGAGCACGCCCAGGAGTGCGGACGCGGAGCCGAGGATCAGTACCGTCAGCCCCCATTCCCATTGAATATCGCCAAGCAGATCGAAGGTGAAGCGGATCAGGCCGTACACCGCCATCTTGAGCATCACGCCGCTCATCAGCGCGGAGATGTGCGCGGGGGCGACGGGATGGGCCTCCGGCAGCCAGGCGTGCAGCGGCACCAGGCCCGCCTTCATCCCGAAACCCAGCAGCGCCAGGCCGAAGGCGACGCTGGCCCAGGCAGGCGACAACTCGCGCGCACGCATGGCCGCGAAGGTGAAGTCGCCCCCGGCGCCGGCGAGCACGCCGAAGCCCAGCAGGATCGCCAGGCCGCCGATATGGGCCATGAGGAGATAGAGGTAGGCGGCGCGCCGGTTGGCGGCGTGCTGGTGCTGGTAGGCCACCAGGAAGTAGCTGGCCAACGACATCAACTCCCACGCCACCATGAAAGCGAAGGCCCCGTCGGCGAGCAGGACGAGCAGCATGCCGGCGACGAATAATCCGGTGAACAGCCCGAGTACGCACAGCGGCTGCTTGCCGTGCTCGTACTCCCGTATGTAGCCCGGGCCGTAAAGGGCGACCGCAACGGTGACCAGGCCGACGATCACGAAGAAAAACCCCGAGAGGGGGTCCAGGCGCAGGGTCCACGCCACCCAGGGCAGGCCAAGGATGAACTGGTCGGTTTCGATTGCACCTGTGAGCAGGGCGACTCCGCCGCCCGCGATGGCGAATACCCCACACAGACCGAGCAGCGTGAAGGAAACCGTCTTGAGCAGGAAGGGGCGTGCCCCCATGACCATGGAGAGCAGGCCGGACAACAGGGCCGATGTGATCGAAACGTAGGCAAACGCCAGGGACAATTCTGTTCCTTGGATCAAGAAAGGCTGCGTGGGCTTCCGGGTAACGCGGGACGCGCCCCGGATATTCTGTCGGTCCAGTGAGTCTCAGCCTTTGTGCATTATGTGTTCAGGAGGCAGCACAAAGCGCGGACTCACATCTCATATCCTAGGGACCAAAGCGCGATGTCGTCAATCCGGGCATGTCGCAAAGGTCTCGGTCCGCCCGTTACGTATCCTGCAGGAGTGGGTTGATTCGGGCAATCTTGACCGCGTTGCCCCGGGTCTGGACGATCTCGATCGGATAGCCTGCAATGCGCAGGCTCGTGCCCGGTTGCGGAATGGTTTCCAGGTGTTCCAGTATCAATCCATTCAGCGTTTTGGGCCCGTTTGTTGGCAGGTTCCAGTTAAGTGCGCGGTTCAGGTCGCGGATGCTTGCGGTGCCGTTGACCAAGTACGTCCCGTCGGGCTGCGGGTGGGCGTCGCGGATGGCGGCGTCCGAGTCGGTGGTGAACTCGCCGACGATCTCTTCCAGAATGTCTTCCAGGGTCACCAGTCCTTGAATGTCGCCATATTCATCCACTACCAGGCCGGCGCGCTGACGCATGCGCTGGAAATTGAGCAGTTGTTTGTTCAGAGGAGTGCCTTCGGGGATGAAGTAGGGGGCCTGCAGGACGCGCGCGAACTCGTCGCGCGAGAAGCTTCCGGACAGGAGCAGTTGCGACACCTGGCGCAGGTGCACGATGCCCACCACGTTGTCGATGCTCTCCCGATACACGGGCAGACGGGTGTATTGGCTTTTGGTCAATTGGCCGACGATCTCGTCCCAGTCGTCCTCCAGGTCGATGCCCACGATCTCGTTGCGCGGCACCATGATGTCTTCCACCGTGACGTTTTCCAGGTCGAGCGCGCTGAGCAACATTTTTTGGTGGCGCCGCGGGATCATGGCGCCCGCCTCGTGCACGATGACGCGCAGTTCCTCGCCGCTGAGGTGCTGCGCCGAAACCTGTTTCGGTAAAAGGCCGAGCAGCCGCAGCAGGCCGTTGCTCAACGCGGTGATGGCCCAGACCAGCGGATACAAGACCTTGAGCAGCGGTTCGAGCAGGAATGCTGCGGGGAAGGCGACGCGCTCGGGGTGCAGGGCGGCGAGGATTTTGGGAGCGAACTCGCCGAAGACGAGGATGACCAGCGTCAGCAGTCCGACGGCCACCGCGATGCCGGTCTCGCCCAGCAGTCGCAGGCCGATGACGGTGGCCAGGGCCGCGGCGAGGATGTTGACGAAGTTGTTGCCCAGCAGAATCAGTCCGATGAGCCGGTCGGGCCGTTCCAGCAGGCGGGCTGCGCGCACTGCGCCACGGTGTTTTGCCCTGGTCAGGTGGCGCAGCCGATGGCGGTTCAGAGAGATCAGCCCTGTCTTCGAGCCGGAGAAGAAGGCGGACAGGGCAATCAGGACGACCAGCGCGCCGATCAGCGCGCCCAACGGGATGTTGCTCAAGCGGTGCGTACCTCGTGCGCCCGGCGCCCTGTCGGTCCAGGGCGAGGCGTTGCGGGTGCGGCTGAAGATTTGCGTGCCATGAGCGACCGCCCGGGGTTCAAGAGGTGCCTATGCCGAGAACCAGTTCCAATACCAGCTTGGTGCCAAAGTAGGCCAGCATCAGTGCCACGAATCCGCTCAGCGTCCAGCGGATCGCGGTGCGTCCGCGCCACCCGAACCGGTGGCGCCCCCACAGCAGCATGCCGAACACGAGCCACGCGATAATGGATAGCACGGTCTTGTGCACGAGATGCTGGGCGAATATGTTCTCCAGGAAGATGATCCCGCTCGCCAGCGCCATGCTGAGCAGGACGAAACCCAGCCCGATCATCTGAAACAGCAAGGATTCCATGGTTTGCAGGGGGGGGAGTGCGCGGATGAAGCCGCCGGGACGTCTGTTGTGCAGGTGGTGGTCCTGGACGGCGAGCAGCACGGCCTGCACGGCCGCGATGCTCAGCAGGCTGTACGCCAGGATGGAAATCAGGATATGGAATTCCAGTTGCCAGGAAGCGGATTCCAGGATCACGTGCTGCTCCGGGATCACGTGCTGAAGCACGATGGTCAGTGCCGCCAGGGGCAACAGAATGATGCCGAGATTTTCCACTGGACGGGCCAGGGCGGTGAGTAGAAGCAGCAGGGCGATCAGCCATCCGATCAGGGACCACGCGTTGAAAAAGGCGAGATTCAGTCCGTTGATGGTCACGATGGCCTGGTAAACGACGGCCGCGTGCAGGATGACCGCTCCGAAGCCGAGCGCCATCAGGGTCGGCTTGGCAACCATGATCCCCTCTGTGACCCGGGACAGGCGCACGCCCAGCAAGATACCCGTCAGCAGGTAGAGGATAACCGCGAAGAGGCTGATCATGCTCATAATATTCGTCATGACTTGAAATCGCTGAGAGTGCCATAATGACACATCCGCTGGCGCCAATGAAGAATCATGTCAGGGGACGAGGTACCCAACATGGTCACCGGATAGTCCATTTTGGTCACCTGGGGTGGCACGGAACCTCAATGTCCCCGGTAGAAGTGTAATAGAAGTGTGACGGTCATCAGAGTTTGGGGCTCGAAATCTGCGCTGTGGTTGTCTTTGCGGCGTAGGGGGTGATGGCATGATATTGGCATTACTAGCGCACGTAGGTCCAACGAATAAGAAAAAACGGGGATGTCATGCAGATCAGGGTGCTGGGGTGCAGCGGGGGGATCGGGAATGGACGCCGCACTACGTCGTTGCTGGTCGATGAGGATGTGCTGATCGATGCCGGGACCGGTGTGGCGGACCTGCGCCTGGACGAGATGCGCAAGATCGAATACATCTTTCTCACGCATTCCCACCTGGATCATATCGCAAGCATCCCGCTCCTGCTGGACAGCGTTTTCAGCAAAGTCAGCCGGCCGATCACCCTTTACGGCCGCTCCGAAACCCTCAGGGCGTTGCGCGAACACATCTTCAACGGGGTGATATGGCCGGATTTTGCCAGACTGCCCAACCCGGAGCGGCCAGTGCTGCATTACGCCGTCATGGAGCCGGGCGAAATCCTCGACATCCGCGGGCGCACGTTCGAACTGATTCCCGTGAATCATGTCGTGCCGGGCGCCGGCTATCGCGTAGCCTGTCCCACCGGAGCGTTCGCCTTCACCGGCGATACCACCAGTAACGACAGTTTCTGGGCGACGTTGAACCGCTATCCGGAGCTCGATCTGTTGTTTGTCGAGGCGGCGTTCGCCGATCACGACCTGAACCTGAGTCGGGCCGCCTATCACTACTGCCCGAGCCTGTTGGCTGCGGACCTAGCGAAACTGCGGCTCCGTCCCGCGGTTTACCTGTCCCATCTCAAACCGGGCGAAGAGGAGACCATCGTCGCGGAGTGCGAAGCTTTGTTGCGCGGACGTCCGGTGCGGCGGCTGTGCGAGGGCGACGTTTTCCGGCTATAATCCGCCGCATCAAGTGGCGGCGGTGCCGCCCCTCTTTCCTTCCCGGTTCTCCAACCCCGCACGGATTACGGTAGCTTCATCATGTTCGAAAGCCTCAGTGAACGGCTGACAGGCGCCCTCAAGCGGATCAAAGGCCAGGGCCGTCTGACCGAGGACAACATCAAGGACACGCTGCGCGAAGTGCGCATGGCGCTGCTTGAGGCGGACGTGGCGCTGCCGGTGGTGCGCGAGTTCGTTGAGCGCGTTCGCGTCCGCGCTGTGGGCCAGGAGGTCATGCAGAGCCTCACGCCGGGTCAGGCGCTGGTCAAGATCGTGCACGACGAGCTGGTGGCCGTCATGGGCGAGGCCAACGACGAGCTGAATCTGCGCGTGCAGCCGCCGGCGGCGATCCTCATGGCGGGGTTGCAAGGTTCCGGCAAGACCACCACGGTGGCGAAGCTTGCCCGCTGGCTGAAGGAGCGCAAGAAAAAGAGCGTCCTGGTGGCCAGTTGTGACGTATACCGTCCGGCGGCCATCGATCAGCTCAAGACCCTGGCGAACGAGGTGGGAGCCGTGTTCTTCCCCAGCGATCCGTCCCAGGACCCGGTGGATATCGCCCGCTCCGCCCTCGATCAGGCGCGCAAGCAGTTCGTGGATGTGGTCATCATCGACACCGCGGGGCGCCTGCACGTCGATGCCGAGATGATGGACGAGATCAAGCGCCTGCATACGGCGATCGACCCCGTCGAAACCCTGTTCGTCGTGGACAGCATGACGGGCCAGGACGCGGCCAACACGGCCAAGGCCTTCCACGAGACCCTGCCGCTCACCGGCGTGGTCTTGACCAAGGCGGACGGCGATGCCCGGGGCGGCGCCGCGTTGTCGATCCGGCATATCACCGGCAAACCCATCAAGTTTTTGGGCGTCGGCGAGAAGACCGCCGCGCTGGAGCCCTTTCATCCGGATCGCCTGGCCTCGCGTATCCTGGGCATGGGGGACGTGCTCAGCCTGGTGGAGGAGGCCGAGCGCAAGATCGACCGCGACAAGGCCGCCAAGCTGGCGGAGAAGCTCAAGAAGGGCAAGGAATTCGATCTCGAGGATTTCCGGGATCAGTTGCAGCAGATGATGAACATGGGCGGGGTGGCGAGCCTGCTGGACAAACTGCCTGGCATGGGCGATATCCCGGACGCGGTCAAAAACCAGGTGAGCGACCGCGATTTTCGCCGCATGGTGGCCATCATCAACTCCATGACGCCGCAGGAGCGCCGCTTCCCGGACATCATCAAAGGCTCGCGCCGGCGCCGCATCGCGGCAGGTTCCGGCACCGAGGTGCAGGACGTGAACAAGCTGCTCAAGCAGTTCACGCAGATGCAGAAGATGATGAAGCGCATGTCCAAGGGCGGGTTCGCCAAGATGTTGCGCGGCCTGAAGGGGCGGCTGCCCCAGGGGCTGCCGTTTTAGCCGGACGGACTCCAAGCCGCTGGATCGAGCGGCTGTTTCGGGACGAAATGCGCGAGCGGTGGCCGTGTCCGAGCCCAAAAACGGATGCAGGGGTTCTTCACTTTTCTCGATTTTGGCGTAAAATGCACCGTTTATCTTTGCCCGTGCGATATGGGTAGGGCATTCGGTCAGTCAGCAGAGGAATAGTCAGCGTAATGGTCACGATTCGTTTGGCGCGCGGCGGTGCGAAAAAGCGCCCCTTTTATCATGTAGTTGTCACGGACAGCCGCAACCGTCGCGACGGTCGCTATATCGAGCGTGTCGGCTTTTTCAACCCCGTGGCCGCCGGCAACGAGGTCGGGCTGCGGATCAACGCCGAGCGTGTACAGTACTGGCTGTCCCAGGGGGCGAAGACCTCCGAGCGCGTCGCGGCCCTGTTGAAGCAGGCCTCCCAGAACGCCTGACGATTCATCTGCGGAGTGGTGGCCTGAAACGGGCCGGGTGCAGCAAGTCCGTGACTGACGAGGCGTCTGGCCTGGTGGAAGTCGGCCGCTTCACGGGCGTCTACGGTGTGCGGGGGTGGGTCAAGGTGTACTCGTACACCGAGCCCAAGGAGAACATCCTGGAATACAACCCCTGGTACGTGCATACCGGCGGGCAGTGGCGGTCCATGGAGGTCGCCGAAGGCCGGGTCCACGGCAAGGGCATTGTGGCGCGCTTGGTAGGTTACGAGGACCGGGATGCCGCGAGTCTGCTGACCGGCGCCGAGATCGCAATCGCCCGGGATCAGTTGCCGCCGGCAGGTCCAGGCGAGTATTACTGGGTCGATCTGGAGGGGCTCAAGGTCATCAACCTCGACGGGATCGAGTTGGGCGTGGTGGACCACTTGTTCGAAACCGGTTCGAACGACGTCATGGTGGTGAAAGGGGATCGGGAGCGTCTGATCCCGTTCATCCGCGATCAAGTGGTGATCCAGGTAGATCTGGAGCATCGAACAATGCGGGTCGATTGGGACCCGGAGTTTTGAGTCGGGACTTGAGTGCAGCTCCCGGCGCGGGTCGCCGGGGCGACGGGACGGCAGTTGAACGTATGCGCATCGACGTCGTCACGCTGTTTCCGGAGATGATCCAGGTCCTGGCGCAGTGTGGGATTACCGGACGCGCCGTGGAGCGCGGGCTGCTGGAACTGGTGACCTGGAACCCGCGGGATTACACCCACGACCGGCACCGGACGGTGGATGACCGGCCGTATGGCGGCGGTCCGGGGATGGTGATGAAGTTCGCCCCGTTGCGCGACGCCATCCAGAACGTGCGGACGGCCGCCGCGCCGGGGGCGCGGGTGATTTATCTTACGCCGCAGGGCCGGAGGCTGGACCAGAAGGGAGTGCGGACGCTGGCCGCCTATCCGGGCCTGATACTGGTGGCCGGGCGGTACGAAGGGATCGACGAGCGCGTGGTCGAGGCGTTGGTGGACGAAGAGTGGTCCATCGGGGATTACGTGCTCAGCGGGGGCGAACTGGCGGCCATGGTCGTCATCGATGCGGTGACGCGGTTGCTGCCCGGGGCCTTGGGCGACGAGGATTCGGCCCAGCAGGATTCCTTCGAGGAAGGGCTGCTGGACTGTCCCCATTACACCCGCCCCGAGGAGATCGACGGAATGCGGGTGCCGACGGTGCTGCTGGGAGGTGATCACCAGGCGGTGCAGCGCTGGCGGCGCAAGCAGGCCCTGGGCCGTACGTGGTTGCGCCGGCCGGATCTTCTCGAGCAGATGGAGCTTGACGAAGAACAGCGGCGGTTGTTGGACGAGTTTATATACGAGTACGAGCAAGGGAATGGTCAGAACTAGTTTGATGCGTTTGGAGTGAAGCCATGAGCAACATCATTGAGCAGATTGAAGCGGAACAGATGAGCCGCGCGGTTCCGGAGTTCGGCCCCGGTGATACGGTCGTCGTGCAGGTCAAGGTGAAAGAAGGCAACCGCGAGCGTCTTCAGGCCTTTGAAGGCGTGGTGATCGCCAAGCGCAACCGGGGTCTCAACTCCGCCTTTACCGTTCGCAAGATGTCCCACGGCGAGGGCGTCGAGCGCGTATTCCAGACCTACAGTCCTGCGGTCCACAGCATCCAGGTGAAGCGCCGTGGCGATGTGCGCCGGGCGAAGCTCTATTACCTGCGCGAACTGACGGGCAAGGCCGCGCGCATCAAGGAGAAGCTGTAAGCACTGCTTCCCTGTCCTCGAAGCGGAGGATGCGTACAATGGCGGGTGCCATGGTGACATGGCGCCCGTTTTTGTTTTGGAGGATGGCCGTCATGACCGCCCGGCACGCTTTCCGCTTCCGCCGTTTTCCCCGAACCGCAGCGGCCCGCTGCCGCGCGGCCCGTTGCATTCTCGCGCTGCTGTTCATCTGCGCGAGCCCCCTTGCTCAAGGCGACGAGCTGGATGAACTCCTTGCCATGGCGCAGGCCGGGGCATCCGCGCTTGCCCTGCAGCTTCTCGACGCCCATCAACCGAACGGCGCTCTTGCCGTGGCGGAATGGATGCGCTGGGAACAGGCGCGCATCGAAATCCTCCAGTCCCATGCCGATTGGCGTGCCGTTATCGATCGCCTGACCGATTTGCCCCGGGAGGTGTCCCCGGACTTTGCCCGCTGGGCCATGGAACAGCGGGCGCGGGCTCACCTGGAGTTGGGTGAAGGGCGTCCGGCGCGCGAACTGTTGAGCAGCCTGATCTGGGGCGCCGCAGGACCGATCGAAGGTGAGACGCTTGCGGATTGGCGCCGCGGGATCATCCGCGCCTATCTGCTCGAGGGCCGGGTGGAGGATGCTTACACGGCGCTCGTGCGTTACCGGCAGGACTACGGTGATGTCGGCGCGGGATGGGAGGTGCTGGCAGCGCGGGTGCTGCTGCGGGCAAACCGTCCTGCCGAGGCTATGCGGGTGCTCGAAGCGAAGCGCGACCCGGAGGGGGAGGGGCTTCATCTGCTGGCGCGGTTGCGTGCCGGGGCTGACCAGGGTGCCGTTCTGGATGACGCGCTGAAGTTGGCCGCCAGCATCCAGGTCCCCCCGGCGGTGCGGTTCCAGGCGGCGGCAGTGGCCGTCGCGATTGCCGACCACAAGGGAAACAAGGCGGCGCGGGCCGAGGCGCTGGAGTACGCGCTCGCGCTCCAGACCGGCGTGACGGAACGTGACCCGCTGTTCGTATTGAGCGCGGACGCCGATCATCTGTGGCATGCCTATCTGGAGCTAGGCTATGAAGAGGGGAACAAGGCGCACCTGTTAGTGGGCCGGGATGCGGATTGGGAGGCCGCCGCCACCCGCGTCCTGGACGCAATGCCCGTGACGGCCCGTGCCCTATTCGCCGTGCTGGCATTCGCGACGCGGGCACCGGACAGCATGACGCGGGCCCATACCGCGTTGGCCATGAGCCTGGTCAGGGATGGCAGGGGTGAGCTGCTGCGTGCGCTCTACCTGCAATCGCAGCGTTTTCCTCAGGTACAGGACGTTCCTGCCCCCGTGCGGGCGCTGCTGGCGCCCTACGCACTGCAAGCGGAGGATGACGAACTGGCGCGGCGTTTGGTGGATGGGCTCGCCGAGGCGGCGCCGGCGGGCATCGACCCCGTCCATTGGCGGATCCTGTACGCCAGCGCGTTGGTCCTGAAAGGGGACATGGTGCAGGCCGCTGAACTGTTCAGGTGGTTGTTGCGGGGCGAGGAGGCGCTGACCCAGGCGCAAGAGGAATTGATTGCACAGGGCGCATTGCGCCTGCTGCGCGAGGGACGCCCGCGCGAGGCGGCCGAGCTGTTGGAGGGATTGCTGCGGCGCGGCGCCTGGGCCGGGCGGGAGCACGCCATGTTCCACTGGCTCGGAGAGGCCTATCAGGCGCAGGGACGGTTTCTCCGCGCAGCGCGGGCCTACCTGAAATCCGCCGCCCATGCCCGGGAGTCCGCGCCTTGGAGCTACTACATGCATGCCCGTGCGGCCCAGGCGCTCGCATCTGGGGGACTTGTGGCGGATGCGCGCCGCGTCTACGGCAGCATGCTGCAGGAGAGCGAGGAGCCCGCGCGCCATGCGCTGATCGAAGGCGAGTTGCGCCGGCTGCTGCCCGCCGTGCCGGACATCGCGGGGCAGCGTCAAAGCCAAGGCACCGAACGGTGAGGAGGAGCTGATGAATGCTTGTTATGATGCGGTCATCGATACGCCTGTGGGCAGGCTTGGCATCCGGCTGGAGCAGGAGGCCCTGTCCCTGATCGATTTCGTTTTGCCAACCGTGCCGCTGCAACCGCCGGCCACGCCCGCCGCAACACAGGTCGCAGCGGAACTGCACCGATATTTTGAGGATCCGGATCAGCATTTCGACTTACCCGTCGCACTTCGTGGCACTCCGTTTCAGAGGCGGGTATGGCGGGCGCTACAGGCCATACCGAGGGGGGAGACGCGTACCTACGGCGAGTTGGCCAAGGAACTGAGGAGCAGCCCGCGCGCCGTCGGAGGAGCATGCCGGGCCAATCCGGTGCCGATCGTCGTGCCCTGTCATCGGGTGGTGGGTGCCGGCGGGCTGGGTGGGTACAGCGGTGCGCGCGGCGGGGCCTGGCTTGCGATCAAGGCGCGGCTGTTGGCCCATGAAGGGTGGAAGGGACAGTTCGCTGGCCAGAAACTGAGCGCGCCCTTGAATCGGCAGGATTCCGTACCCAATTCTGGGGAGCGTCGAACAAATTTGTAGTGGAGGTTTTTGAACGATGAGCGTTGAAGCCCATAAGGAGACTTTGGACTTCCAGACCGAGGTTCGGCAACTGCTGAACCTGATGATCCACTCCTTGTACTCCAACAAGGAGATCTTCCTGCGCGAACTGATTTCCAACGCTTCGGATGCGGCGGATAAATTGCGCTTCGAGGCGCTCACCGACGATGCCCTGTACGAAGGGGACACCGACCTCAAGATCCACGTCTCCTTCGACAAGGACAAGCGCACCATTACCGTTGCCGACAACGGCATCGGCATGAGCCGTGCCGAGGTCATCGAAAACATCGGCACCATCGCCAAGTCCGGCACGCGCCAGTTCTTCGAGTCCCTCACCGGTGATCAGGCCAAGGATGCCAAGCTGATCGGGCAGTTCGGCGTAGGTTTCTACTCGGCGTTCATCGTGGCCGATAAGGTGACCCTGACCACCCGGCGCGCCGGTCTGGGGCCGGAGCATGGCGTGCGCTGGGAGTCCAGTGGCGAGGGCAGCTACGTCGTCGAGACGGTGGAAAAGCCCACCCGCGGCACCGAGATCACCCTGCACCTGCGTGCCGGCGAAGATGAGTTCCTGGACGGCTGGCGCCTGCGCTCCATCATCCGCAAGTACTCCGACCACATCTCGCTGCCCATCGTGATGAAGGCCGAGGGCAAGGACGAGGACGAAACGGTCAACCGCGCCTCCGCGCTGTGGGCCCGGCCCAAGAAGGAGATCACCGAGGCCGAGTACCACGAGTTTTACAAGCACGTGGCCCACGACTTCGAGGAGCCGCTCGCCTACGTGCACAGCCAGGTGGAGGGCACGCCCTCCTACACCAGCCTGCTGTACATCCCGAAACGCGCCCCCTTCGACCTCTGGGACCGCGAGCGGCGCCACGGCATCAAGCTTTACGTACGGCGCGTATTCATCATGGACGATGCCGAGCACCTCATGCCGCAGTATCTGCGTTTCGTGCGCGGCGTGATCGACTCCGATGACCTTCCGCTCAACATCTCCCGCGAGATCCTGCAGCACAACACCATCATCGACAAGCTGCGCGCGGCGGCCGTGAAGCGCGTGCTGGGGCTGCTGGAGGAGATGGCGGAAAAGGACAAGGAGAAGTACGCCGTTTTCTGGAAGGAGTTCGGCCGCGTATTGAAGGAAGGGCCGGGGGAGGACTTCGCCAACCGGGAAAAGATCGCCAGGCTCCTGCGTTTCGCGTCGACTCACACGGACACCGAGACCCAGGATGTCTCCCTCGCCGACTACGTCGCGCGTATGAAGGAAGGGCAGGAGAAGATCTACTACGTCACCGCCGACAGCTTCACCGCCGCCAAGAACAGCCCCCATCTCGAAGTGTTCCGCAAGAAGGGCGTCGAAGTGCTGCTGCTGTCTGACCGGGTGGACGAGTGGCTCATGTCCCACCTCACGGAGTTTGACGGCAAGCCGTTCCAGTCGGTGGCCAAGGGCGCGCTGGACCTGGGCAAGCTCGAAGACCAGGAGGAGCAGAAAAAGCGCGACGAGGTGGCGGGCGAACTGAAGGGGCTGATCGAAAGGTTGCAAAAGGCGCTGGAGGACAAGGTGACGGAAGTGCGCGTCAGTCACCGCCTGACCTCCTCTCCGGTGTGTCTGGTGCTCAACGAATACGACATGGCGGTGCATATCCAGCAGGTGTTGCGCGCCGCCGGGCACAAGGTGCCGGTCTCGAAACCGATCCTGGAGATCAATCCTGACCATGCCCTGATCGTCCGGCTCAAGGAGGAATCCGACGAGCAGCGCTTCAGCGACTGGGCCAACGTTCTCTATGAACAGGCCATGCTGACCGAGGGGGCGCAGTTGGAAGACCCCGCCGGATTCGTGAACCGGCTGAACGGCCTCATGTTGTCGCTGCTCGGACAAGAGCGCGGATCATAAAACCGCCTTGGTCGAGTGCCTGCTGGGGATTTATAATCAAGCCCGATTGCGCCCTCTCCGGTCTGCGCGAGGGGGCGCTTTCAATACAAAACAAGATTGGAAAAATGCAGCCGCGGTGCGGCTTTTTTATCGATATCCTGCGAACTTGACACCATGATGGCGAATCCCGGCCGGCAGAGCCGTACGCCCGCCTTTGAGCTCAAAGGCAGCATGCTGACTCTCACCGTCCTGCATCTCTGGCAGTGGAACCTGGATGCCGTAGCCGCGCAACTGGCGGAAAAGGTCAGACAGGCGCCGGATTTCTTTCGCAACGTGCCGCTGGTGATCGATCTCGAAGCGGTGCAGCAGGCCGGCGCGGGAGCGGACTTCGCGGAATTGATCGCGCTGCTGCGTCGCTGCGGATTCATCCCGGTTGCGGTGCGCAACGGCACCCCGGAGCAGGAAGCGAGCGCGGCCGCCGCCGGTCTGGGCAGCCTGCCCAAGGGAAAATCCGAGCGCACGCCGCGCAAGTCAGCCGCCGCGCAACCCGAGCCTTCGCCTCCGGCGGCGGCCTCCAAGGTTGTTACGCAACCGATACGCTCCGGACAGCAGGTGTACGCGCCGGGAGGCGATCTGATCGTGCTGGCCTCCGTCAGTGCCGGCGCGGAACTGCTGGCCGACGGCCATATCCACGTCTACGGCACCCTGCGCGGGCGGGCGCTGGCCGGCGTGCGGGGCGATAGCAAAGCGCGCATTTTCTGTCAGGGCCTGGAGGCGGATCTGGTCTCGGTGGCGGGCCAATACAAATTGATGGAAGATCTGGACCAGGGGCTGCGCGGCAAGCCGGTGCAGGTCTACCTGGAACAGGATCGCTTGAAGGTCACAGTACTTTGATTGTCAGACAGCCCTTGACTCAGGGGGCGGAGGTTAGGCAGAAGTGGCAAGAACCATTGTGGTCACATCCGGCAAAGGGGGGGTAGGCAAGACCACCACCAGCGCCGCGTTCGGTACCGGGCTTGCGCTGCGCGGCTACAAGACCGTGATCATCGATTTCGACGTGGGCCTGCGCAACCTGGATCTCATCATGGGCTGCGAGCGGCGCGTGGTCTACGATTTCGTCAACGTCATCAACAACGAGGCTAACCTCAATCAGGCGCTGATCAAGGACAAGCGTCTGGACAAGCTGTTCGTGCTGCCCGCCTCGCAGACCCGCGACAAGGACGCGCTGACGCAGGAGGGTGTCGGCCGTGTGCTGGAAGAGCTCAAGGAGGGTTTCGACTATATCGTGTGCGATTCGCCGGCCGGTATCGAGCGCGGCGCCTTCATGGCCATGTACTACGCGGACGAGGCGATTGTGGTGACCAATCCCGAGGTTTCCTCGGTGCGGGACTCGGATCGCGTCCTGGGCATTCTCGCCAGCAAATCGCGGCGTGCAGAACGCGGCGAAGATCCCGTCAAGGAACACCTGCTGCTCACCCGCTACTCGCCGCAGCGCGTCGTCGCCGGCGAGATGCTCAGCGTGGACGACGTGAAGGAAATCCTCGGCATTCAGTTGCTCGGCGTCATCCCTGAGTCGCAGGCGGTGCTGCAGGCCTCCAATGCCGGTGTACCGGTGATTCTGGACGAAAAGAGCGATGCCGCGCAGGCTTATTCCGATGCGGTGGCACGCTTCCTCGGCGAGGACCTGCCGCACCGTTTCCTCAACGTAGAGAAGAAAGGTCTTCTCAAGCGCCTGTTCGGGAATTAGGTAATGAGTCTGTTCGATTACTTCCGCTTTACGCGACGGAACACTACAGCGGCGGTCGCCAAGGAGCGGCTGCAGATCATCGTTGCCCACGAGCGTATGCAGCGCAACAGCCCCGATTACCTGCCGCTCCTCAAGAAGGAGATCATGGAGGTGGTGCGCAAGTACGTGCAGGTGGACCCGGAACAGATCAAGGTCCAGTTGGAGCGCGAGGGTAACTGCGAGGTGCTGGAACTCAATATCACGCTGTCGGATCAGGCGCCCAGGGTGGGCGGCTGATCCGGCCATGGCCCGTGAACGGCCGCTGCAGGACATGCGCATCCGCTAGACTGGAGTTTGGACCGTGCAGTTTCGTGGCCTGACGGCATGAGCGAAGCAGCGGACAGCGACAAGATCCGGCTCGACAAGTGGCTCTGGGCCGCGCGCTTCTTCAAGGCCCGTGCCCAAGCGACGGAAGCGGTCGAGGGTGGCAAGGTGCACGTGAACGGAGCGCGGGTCAAGCCCGCCCGTCCCGTGCGGGTGGGCGACCGGCTGGAAATCCGGCGTGGCGAGGACGTGTTCGTCGTCATCGTGCGCGGGCTCTCCGATCGGCGCGGGCCTGCCAGCACGGCGCAACTGCTGTACGAAGAGACCGCCGAGAGCAAGGCGGAGCGGGAGCGCCGGCATGAGGAGCGGCGCTTGCATCGCACCCTGAACCCGGCGCCGGCCCAGCGGCCCAACAAGCAGCAGCGGCGCAGGATCGTCCGATTCAAGAACGAAAAGTGACGAGTTTCGAGTAGAGGAGATTGGCGACTTGCCGCTTTTGGCCTAATGATGCCCGGACCCGCCACGCCGCTGCTCGCTGCCGACGCCATCATCGTACTGAAAGCATAAATGTTCGGACTGCGCGAATGGCGGCGACGCAAGATTCTGAAACGCGCCGCGCTGCCGGAGGACTTGTGGCAGGCGGCGCTGCAGCGCGTACCGCTGTGCGCGCGCCTGTCGGCGGAGGAACTGCACCGGCTGCGGACGCTGGTGCTACTGTTTCTGCATGAAAAATCCATCGAAGGCGCGCAGGGCGTGGAGGTCACGGACGACATGCGCCTGGTCATCGCCATCCTGTGCTGCATCCCGATCCTGAATCTCGGCCTCGATTACTATGATACCTGGGTCTCGGTCATCGTCTACCCCGACGAGTTCATCCCGCGGCATCAATACACGGACGAGGCCGGGGTGGTGCATACCTCCCATATGCCCCTCACCGGAGAAGCCTGGGCGCGCGGACCGATGATTCTCTCCTGGCCGGATGTGGAGGAGTCCGCCGAGGTGCCGGACGACGGCTGGAACGTGGTGTTCCACGAATGCGCGCACAAGCTCGACATGCTCAACGGCGAGGCGAACGGCCTGCCGCCGCCGCACCGGGATATGGACATCCTGGCCTGGACGCAGGACTGGACCGAGGCGTACGAGGACTTCTGCGCCCGGGTGGAGCGGGGCGAGGATGACTGGCTGGATCCTTATGCCGCCGAAAATCCCGGCGAATTCTTCGCTGTCATCAGCGAGGCGTTTTTCGAAATCCCGCTCGACCTGCAACAGGATTTCCCGGCCGTCTATCGCCACTTGTGCGCCTTCTACCGCCAGGACCCCGCAGCCCGCGTTTTGCAACAGACCGATTAACGCCAAGGCGCCAAGGCGCAAAGACAATCGGGGAGCGTTTCCAGCCCTGCTTCCCTCGTGCCGAGGGTTTCATGCATGGCGGACACCTTCTATCCGCCCCGATCCAACGAATCCATCTTTGAAGTGGTCAAGTGTTCCTGGACAGTCATTTAGGTTCTTAAGCGACCTCAGCCTCCTTGGCCGCCGGCGTCTTGTAATCATTGAAGCTGTGCGGCCTGACCTGGTTAAAGTGATGGGTCAGGTAA
>Ga0265294_10002779_pt1 | contig 22760 bp, 17 predicted proteins | sample MunlanPumphouse3_FD_192504 | JGI IMG/M metagenome (GOLD analysis project Ga0265294, IMG submission 192504) | Groundwater microbial communities from a municipal landfill in Southern Ontario, Canada - Pumphouse #3 | ecosystem: Environmental > Aquatic > Deep subsurface > Groundwater | place... | reverse complement strand
TATCATCCATTAGCTCAATTGCAACTGGTTTATGCAATAATGCAATAAGATTTCCTGCGAAACTATCTTCAAGACTTGAAAAATGAGCACAAATTAATGCTTTATGCGTTGGAGGTAGAGGCATTAAGTTAAGCTTATGTTCAAAAGCAAGTCCTAAAGTCCCTTCTGAGCCTGCAAAGACTTTAGAAAGATTAAATGTCTTATCGCTTTCTTCAGAGAATACATTATTATCAAACAACTCATCTAATGCATATCCATTGTTTCTCCTTCTAATATATTTTTCAGGGAAAGCATCCGTGATTTTTTCCTGCGTCTCTTTATCAGAATACGTTTGTTTTATTGATTTATATATTAGACCTTCAAGGCTATCTTCTTGAGTTTTTGCTTCAAAGTCCTGCTTATTAAGATTTTTAAGTAAGACTTCTTCATTATTTGCTAAGAAAAGCTTTGTTTCAAGTAAGTGTTCACGAGTAGAACCATAGATTAGTGAATGCGAACCACAGCTATTATTCCCAACCATTCCGCCAATTGTGCACCTATTTGATGTAGAGGTTTCAGGCGCAAAGAAAAGATTATGAGATTTTAAACTATTGTTTAGTTCATCAAGTATAACACCTGGCTCAACCCTTACCCACTTTTCATCAACATTTACCTCTAAAACACGATTAAAATATCTCGAAAAGTCAATAACTAAACCATCTCCCACAACCTGACCTGCAAGAGAAGTTCCTGCCCCTCTTGGTATTAGCGTAATATTAGTAGCCTTTGCAAATTCAATAAGCTGCTTAAGGTCACCTTTTGTTTTGGGATGAGCAACGCCAAACGGGATCTCCCTATAAGCAGATGCATCAGTTGCATACACAACCTTTGAAAGTTCATCAAAAAATAAACCCCCTTCAAAATTATCTCTTAGCTTTTTAACTTCTTTTTTTAGCTTTCTTTGCATTCGTTTTTGGCTTATTTGTTTTATTTGTCGTAGTTTTTTTAATAGAATTCTTTAATCCCCAGTCCCAGTTCTTTGTTTCAAGATTTTGAATTAAAGAATCATTATCATATTTTGGGAAGAAATTCAGTCCAGTTCTCTCTTCTATTTCTCTAATACTTACGTTGTAATATATTAAGTCCTCACTAAGTTTCTCATTTTTCATAATAAAACCAATTGCCTTAAAGTCTGGGTATGAAATATCGATAATAATCTTGTAAAAACTATAAGGAACTGAAACATTATTATTTCCTATTTTCCCAGTAATTGAATCAAGAATAGGGCCCGCAATCACAATTATACTATCGTTTATTTTAGCCCATTGCCTCACTTTTTCTTCCAATTGCTTCCATTTACCAGCATTAAAGGAGTGTGTTTGTGGAGACATATTACTCATAAGGAAGGTAATATCTTGTGCATCTTGAGAAAAACTCATATCAGCAGCAGGACAGATATGCCCACGATCATATCCTGACTTAGCATAGTCGGAAGGTGTTGCAGAAAGGGTAGAGATTTTCTTATCAATTTTAAAACTATTCTTACGAGTAGCTTTTGTCTCTGAGACCATTTCCTTTGTTAAGAGATAAGCAACCCAAGCACTTTGCTCATGTTTCTCATAGTATCCAAGCTTAAAGTATTTATGATCAACAACCTCAAGCTTCTTACTCACCTCTTTCCCTGAACTTGTTTTATAGTGATATGTAGGGATTGCATTTTCAAGACAAAGAATTCGACCCAAATCCTGAGAGAAAACGCTCAAAGAACTCAGAATAAAAACCAAACTTATAAAGAAAATAAACCTGCAACTTCTCATATAAATGCAAATTTACTACATTATTATATAATGACAATAAAAACATAGTCCAAGAATCTCTACTTTAATTTTCCGAACATTAAAGAAACTATTATTCTTATAAAGTAAACGAAAATAAAAAAGCCCAGAACTATTATCAATTCTGGGCTTTAATATAAGGAAAAACTATTATTTCTTCTTCCAATATGGAACTTCTACTGTCTTTCCAAAGATGTTTTGAGTGTCAGTTTTTGCTATTCTTTCAATATTTAATAAATCTTCACTTGTAGATAAGTATGATGATATCTGACTACGAACTTCAATAAATGCTCCTTTTACTCTATATACAAACAGCATTTCAATATATTCTTCCTCATATTCCTGCGCAAATTCTTGAATAAAGTCTATTAAAGAAAATTCATTCTCTAATTTTGAGATAATTATATTTAAATCTATTTTCTCAAACTTATCACTTACAATTGTATGCATAAGGATTTCATTACTCTTTTTATTCATATTTAAGGAAATTTTGTAGTACAAAGATACAAATATTATCAAAAAAACACAACAGAATAATACAAAAAATGAAATAAAAATAAAGTGATAAAAGATAATATGTTAGAAATCTACTTTATAATATCAAGCCTATCCTTCCAATTACCGTCTTCCCTAATCATTTCTTTTAGCTTTTCGATGGCTAAATCTTCATCTATATTTGAGTGAACTAGGTCTTTTGAACGGTAGAGGTTGACTTTTTTATTGCCAGAACCAACATATCCATAATGTGCATCAGCCATTTCGCCAGGACCATTTACAATACAGCCCATAACTCCTATCTTAACACCCACTAAATGCGAGCATTCCGCCTTAACTTTGGCTAAAGCTTCTTCAATATTATACTTTGTTCTACCACAAGAAGGGCAGGAAACGAACTCAGCTTTATAGATTCTATCCCCTGATGCCTGAAGAATATCTTTTGCAATAAGGATTTCATTCTCAGGCTTCTCCGTTAATGACACCCTTATAGTATCTCCAATCCCAATTGCAAGCATTCCTCCAATTCCAACTGCTGACTTTATCCTACCATCTTGACCATCACCCGCCTCGGTAACTCCCAAATGAATAGGATAGTTCAAACCATCTTTATCCAACATCTCACAAAGCATACGTGTAGATGCAACCATAACCTTAACATTGCTTGATTTTTGCGACAAAACAAGATTATCAAACCCAAGAGAATGGCAAATCTTTGCAAATTCATAAGCCGAAACAGCCATTGCAAAAGGAGTATTTCCATAACGAGAAACCACCCTTTCTGACAGAGAACCATGATTTGTTCCTATCCTAATTGCCGTATTATGCACCTTACAAATCTCAATAAGTGGCATTAATCTCTCCTTAATCTTCTCAAGCTCTGCATTATATTCCTCATCCGTATAATCAATCTTTCCCCTATTCCTATCAGTATAGTTACCAGGATTTATCCTAACCTTACTCACAATTGAAGCCGCAACCTCCGCAGCCTTAGGATTAAAATGAATATCAGCAATCAAAGGCACAAAGCAATTAAGTCTTTCAAGTTCTGTCTTAATGTTTTGTAAATTATAAGCCGCAGCCACATCAGGCGCAGTTATCCGAACTAGCTCACACCCTTCATCAACCAGCCTAATAACCTGTTCACAAGTCAACTCCGTATTCATAGTATCGGTATTAGTCATCGATTGAATACTAACAGGATTCTTTCCTCCAATAGCAACATTCCCAACCATTACCACCTTAGTTTCACGCCTAAAAGGAGCTAACCTCTTATTAATTTCATCTATTTCATTCATAATACACTGTATAAAACATGTTATTTATTTGTCTTCTGATATATTATTATCGTTTTCCGATATCTTCTTGGTTGAAAGTAATCCACATGCTGCAAGGATATCTTCTCCTCTTGACGCTCTGATGGTGGTTGTTAGTCCGAAGCGTTCGAGTTCTTCTTGGAAACGTTGCATTTCTTCATCGTTTGCTCCCTCAACGTCATACTCAGGTGTTGAATGGTAACGGATAAGATTTACTCTTGTTTCTATGCCTCTTAGGAGATAGGATATTTCTTTTGCATGTTCGTATGTGTCATTCTTGCCTTTAAAGACTATATACTCAAAGGTTACGCGTCTTTGTCCATACCAATTATGTTTCCTTATCTCATCACAGACGTCTTCTATGGGGTATTTCTTCTCAATTGGCATTATGTTTAACCTTTCTTCATGAAAAGGATTGTGCATTGAAACAGCTAAATGGCACTGTGTTTCATAGATAAAGTCTATCATTTGTGGTATTATTCCTGATGTGGAAACAGTTATTCTTCGTGGGCTCATTGCAAATCCCCAGTCGGATGTTAGGATTTCAATACTCTTTACTACTTCTTTGTAGTTATCAAATGGCTCACCCATTCCCATATAAACAATATTACTTAGGTCTTCAAAGTCAGGAAGTGAACGTACAAAATTAATTATTTCGCCTGCACTTAGGTTCCTTATGTAGCCTTGTTCTCCTGTTGCACAAAACTTACATCCCATCTTGCAGCCTGCCTGTGTTGAAACGCATATTGTAACTCTTTTCTTATCGGGTATCATTACGGTTTCTACAAATGTATCCTCTTCATATTTATATAAGTACTTATAGGTTCCGTCCTCTGAACTGACTTCTTCAAGTGGTGGAACTAAACCAACGGTATATTTTTCTGATATAACCTCTCTGGCTTTTAAGGATAAATTACTCATAGAGTCTATATCTGAAACTCCTTTCTTATAAATCCAATCTGCAATTTGTTTGGCTGTGAACTTAGGTAGTTTCAACTCTGCACAAACTCCTTGTAATTCTTCTAACGTTTTTCCTAATAATGACTCTTTCATATGTATAATCTCCCTTGATATGTGTTTCTTTCTATCATTCGTTGTTCTATTTTAGATACAACTTCTTCATTTCTTATATTGCCCCAACCTTCATTTGCTCTAAAGCGTGGTGGAACTTCTCCTGCAAAGCGTTCAATAACTAGCTCTGGATTCAACCTTTCTAAGAAGTCTATTATAAACTCCTTATACTCTTCAAACGGAAATAAGTTGAAGTCTTCTGGGTTTTTTTCGTAGTCTTCAAGTATTGCAGTATTTTTAAATAGTTGCAATTGATGAAACTTTACGGACGTAAGACCGAGGTTAGATAATATATCAGCTTCTTCAAGCATATCTGCCTTTTTTTCAGATGGTAAGCCAAAGATTATATGACCTCCTGTCTTTATTCCCCTCTTAACGCTCTCTCTTATTGCCAATTTGGTCTGAGAAAATGTATGTCCTCTATTTATTCTTTCAAGTGTCTTGTCGTGACAACTTTCTATTCCAAACTCCAACATAATATAATAGTCCTTTGATAGCTCTGCAATATAGTCAAGTTTCTCAGTATCCACGCAGTCAGGTCTAGTCCCTATAACCAATCCTATAATATTAGGGTGGTTTAATGCCTCTTCGTATAATTTTCTTAGGGTTTCTATATCTGAATACGTATTGGAATGAGGTTGGAAATAAGCTAAATACTTACTAACCTTATCATATCGCCACTTATGGAACTCAATTCCTTCATCAATCTGCTGAGTAATGGACTTAGATGGCTCACAATACGATGGATTAAAGGCGTTATTATCACAAAAAGTGCAACCACCATAACCTAATTTACCATCTCTATTTGGACAAGTAAAGCCAGCATCAATTGAAAGCTTCTGAACTCTTTGTCCAAATTCCTTTTTGAAATAGTTTGAATAAGAATTATATGGGCGCGAGTCTCCCCAAGAATATACTTGTTTTTCTTTATTCACAGGCTTTGTGTTCTTATCTTGGCTTATTTTCTTATTCATTTTCAAATATATTCTCCTCAACCTGTGAAAGCAAATCAACAATATGTATTGTTTTTAGATTGTTTTTATGTTTATCTATATAGGTTTGAAGATGTAAAAGGCAGGACTGGTCAGTGCTAACGATATACTCTGCACCTTCACTGATTGCTTGTTCAACTTTCCTTTGGGCAAGCGCCATTGAAACTGGTTCATTAAAGGTTGAGAACATACCAGCATAACCACAGCAGAAGTTATTTGTGTTCGGGCTAACAATCTCTAAGCCCCTAACGTTTTGGAGTAGGAGTTTAGTTTCTTCCTCTATATTATATTCGTTCAAGGAATGGCAGTCGTAATGTATGGAAACCTTGTACGGAAAGAAAGCTCCAACGTTCAGGGTCTGCGTAATATCAACCAAAAACTCTGTTATATCAACAATTTTCTCATTAATATTCTTATAAAGATTATGATTTGAAGTGTTAAAAAAAAGCTTTCCCATATTGTTTTTGACATAACCTATGCAAGAAGTTGAGCATCCAACAATGTAATTTCTGATACCAAAGTTATTAATGAATTTATCTCCAATCTCTTTCGCCTCAGTCCAGTTACCATTATCATAAAGCAGTCTTCCACAACAAGTTTGTTCAGGATTATAATCAACACTATGTCCAAGCCTTTCAAGTAAACTTATTAGATTCTTTCCTGTTTGAGGTGTGAACTGGTCAATGCAGCAAGGAATAAATATAGCTACGTTCATAATTTCTTATTTTCCACAAAAATACTAAAAAACTACGTTACTTATAGTTATTATCTTTAAATTTGCATTCTTAAACGAAATATAATATCATTTGATTATGGATTCTTCTCTTTTTGAGATTCTCTTTTTTATTATTTTTACTGTTGTTATTTCTGGCATCTTAATATTAGATTTAGGTGTTTTTGAGAAAGAAGATAAGGTTGTTTCTATGAAAAAAGCTTCAATAAGTACAGCAGCTTGGGTAACTTTGGCTCTTTTGTTCGGTACTTTCTTACGTTTTCACGGAGAAAAGATACATGGAGTTAATGACTTTGCTGGCTTACAAGAAATAGCAACAAAATATCATAAAGGAGTATCTTATGAGGGCTTAAACTATGAGCAGGCATTAGAAAGCTACCGTTCTCAAATGACACTTGAATATATAACAGGTTACCTTATTGAATACTCACTTTCGATTGATAATATATTTGTAATGATTCTTGTTTTTGCTTCATTTGGCATTAATCAGAAATATTATAAGAGGGTCTTGATGTGGGGAGTCTTAGGAGCGCTGATTATGAGGTTCCTTTTCATATTCCTAAGTTCAGCTCTAATACAAAAATATGAATGGATACTTTATGTGTTTGGTGCATTCTTAGTCTATACTGGAGTAAAAATGTTCTTAGAAAGGAATAAGACAGAGCATGTTAAGACAACTGATAACCCATTAGTTAAGGCTCTATCCAAGATTATACCAATCTCTCATGACGTTAATGACCATACATTCTTCAAAAGAAAAGATGGAAAACTGCATATGACAATCCTTTTTGTCTGTTTAATAGTAATAGAACTTACTGACCTAGTCTTTGCAGTGGATTCAATTCCTGCAATATTCTCAGTAACAAAAGACCCATTTGTAGTCTTTTTCTCAAATATCTTTGCAATACTTGGACTACGTTCACTCTTCTTCCTAATAAGTAATGTAATGAATATGTTCCGCTTCTTAAAGATAGGCTTAGCAGTTCTTCTAACATTTATTGGCTTAAAGATGCTAACAATCCAGTGGTTAGAGCTAATTGGTTTTGAAACTCATCACTCACTAATCATTATCCTTGGAATCTTAGCAACAAGCATAATTGCATCTGTTCTAATTCCTGAGAAAAAAGAAAATGTATAAGAGAATAGTATTTTTAGTTCTAATTTTATATTGCTCATTAGCTAATGGGTTTGCCCAAGTATCTGATTTTACAATCAATCAAAAGACTATTGGCAAAACTTATCTTAAGAATAAAGATATAAGAGCTAAGGAATATGTCTTTCTTTCCAATGTTGAGCATTATCATATAGACTCAATCAATAACTATGCTTTAATTCAGCTCCGTAATTCCACAAAAAATGGAAATACTCTTAAGAATGATGGGACTTTTCTTTTGCTTGACCTAAATAAAGATTCAATTCTTTGGGAAAGACCAATGGATTACTCAACTGAAATCCTATATTTCTATGATAGTTCTATCGTTCACACCACAGAAAAGAAGATAAATATATTGGATAAGAGAAGTGGCGAGATTCTTTATGCCTTAGATAATACCCTATACTATATAAGTCCAGACAAAAACATAGCCTTAGCATATAAAACTACACTACCAGCAAGCTCAAACTTAGTAGAAGCAATTGATATTAAGACTGGGAAAAAACTATGGGAGAGAAAAATCGGCAGGGAAAACGGTTGGGATAATATCAGTAAGCTAAACGATTCTATCTTAGTTATCTACTCTGATGCAATCTATACGATAAACTTAAACGATGGAAAAGGGATAGATTTTACTTCAAAAACAGTAGAAAAGAAGTACACAAAGGCTATCCTCATGAATACTCTTAATATTGCATTTGCAATAATGTCTGATTCTTATGATTTAGATATTGAAGACCCAGAAAGGATTAACTACTTGCAATCTGATATCCTTCTTGATAGCGCCTATTTCTACTATGCCTCAAAGGATAACCTATATAAATTACATAAGGATGGCACAATTATTTTTAAAAAGAAATTTGAGAAAAAGAAGATTAGCCGTTCAACTCTACTGAAAAAGGATAGCGTTTTGTATATGATAAATAACGGATACGCCTTAAAAGATGGAGAAATGGTTGATTATGGAATACCTTTCTTAGCTGCATTTAATGCAAATACAGGAGATGAGATATTCTCTAATCTCTTTAATGATAAAAATAAGAAGAAAGAAAGTGTTATAGATTATAAGGTTGAAGGCAGTGAAATCATTATACTCTTCAAACAATCAATTGCGAGATACTCCTTAGATAATGGAGATTTACTTATAGAAAGGAAAATTAAGAATAAGGAATATGGAGAAATAGTCTCCTTTATTAAAGACGATATCTACAGAAAAGACGAAGCAAATTACAAGAAAATAATAGACTTATTCCCAAAAAATTATAATATTTACACATCTTATGGACTTTGCCTAAGCTTAGAGAAAGATTTTTCCACACAAGAGCTAATCCCATATCAAGATATCTACTTCCAATCATTCAAAACAAAGGATAAAGATATAATAACAAGTGACACCGTCCTTTCAATAATCAATAAAATTGGTCAACCTATAATCGAAATTCCTTATTTCAATGATGCAATAATAGTAAAAGAAAAGCTATTTTTCAGAAAAGAAAAGACTTTTTCATTGGTTGATTTAAATCAAACGCTGTAATAAATTCCTAAATCAAAGGAATAAATCCCTAAAACGCCACATTAAATTTCTACCTCTTTGATTCATTTCACTAAGATGCCCATCTCACGCTGCTAAGATGCCCATCTCAAGACGCTAAGATGGGCATCTCAGTAAGCTAAGATGCCCATCTCAGTAAAATGCTTCTTTGTTATAGAAATTTAATACTGCATTTTAGGATTTTCTTCCTATGTTTTAATTATTTTAAAGCTGTTTGTGGTTGAATTTGATTTGATTTTAACGATATAAAGTCCCTTTTTTAGGTTGTTTATATCAATTTCTGTCCTATATTTTCCAGACTTTGGCTTTGTATTTAGTCTTATAAGAGCTTGTCCTCTAAGGTCTATTGCCTCAATTTCTAAGTCCTCAAATATATTTTCAATTTCTATATTTATCTTCCCTTCTTTTTCGGAGTAGTAAACATTGAATAAAGGGGCGATTTGGCTTATCTCATCCAAGGAAGCAGTAAATGCAAAACTTGTATCTACCCAAAAGCTTTGTGATAAGCTATCGCATAAACTTTTAACTCTCCACTGCCAGTTGCCAGAGCTTAAATTTAATTGTTGGGAGTTTTGATTGACAACTACTCTTTGCCAGTTCTCCTCACTAATTGTTTTATATCTTAGGTCGTAGCGTTGACTTGTCCCGCTCCAACTTAAATTGCAAATTGCAGATGAGCTGTCGGTTGTTGAGTAAGTAATTTGCTGGCTAAGATTTCTTGGATTATCACAAGCATTTTCATTTTGTAGCCAGTAGGCAAGGGAATCAAAAATAATTGTATTAGATATGTTTTGAAGGAAAGCACAATCTGTAGCATTCATTCCAGAAGGGACGTCTTGCGAATTAACGCTATCGTGGAAAAATGTTGAATAGAAAACGCAGGATGCAAGATATGTTCCCTCTATTTCTGGGTGTGAATTATCTCCACTATGAAGAACTAATGTTGAGTCTTTGATTATGGATGCCCTCCATGCTGCTCCAACTGGTGCAATCAAAGAGCCAAAATCGTGAGCCATTAGAGAATAGTTTTGATATAGTTTTTCTGACATCGAAAAGTAGGTGCAAAACTGAGGATAGTAAGGGCAAAATCCTGCATCGCCATATCGATATCCCCAAGTCATATAGAAAACAACCTTTGTTTGTGGGCTATAGAGTTTTATTATGCTGTCGAGTTTCTGTACGTAGTAATAAACATCGGAATAGAATTCTCCACTATCAAGGGCTACCTCTTGACTTTGTCCTTGCAAGACTATGTAATCGAAATTCCCTGATTGGATTTTTTCTAATAAGCCAGAGGTTGCTATACTATTCCAATGTGTCATAAATCTTGCTCCTCCCATTGTCTGGGTTTCATATTTGAGGTTTTTACCCATTGATGATGATAAGTTTCTAACCATTAAGGGAAGATTGTTTACGTCTGTATAGCTATTGCCAACAAACAATACTTTTTTGTCTTGAGCATTAAGGTTAATGATTATGGAAATTGAAAGAAGGAATAGGATAGTCTTTATTTTCATATATAGAAAAGTGCAAAAGAAAAGGCAGAAGATTATTCTCCTACCTTTCCTGTGATTTTGTTCTTAGCGGCTTATGTTTAGTAAACCTTATTTAATGATTTGGATTAGCTTTCTGCCAACGATCTTGCTTCCATCTCTTAGAACTAATATATATGCTCCATTTTCTAAGTTTGAAACATTTATTTTAGTTGTAGAATTTATATCAGCTTTAATAGAAACGGTCTTTCCTAATAGGTTAACAATTTGCATATCTACTGATTTGCCTGACTCAAGTTTTAAGTCTAAGGTAAATTCTCCATTAGTTGGATTTGGATATATGTTGAAATTGATAAGATCTTTGTCTATATCATAAAGTCCAATCTTCATAACCGTAACACTTACTGCATCTGATTGTTTTGAAGGACAAGCTCCATTTCTTACTCTTACTCTATATTGATAGGTTCCTTCTGTTTCAAGTATTTGAGAGAATGTACTTACTGCTCCAACTTCAATTTGTGCCCATTGTGCATTGCCATCTTTTCTTTGCCATAGAACAACATCGCCAACATTATTAGTTATTGTTATTGCTCCTGTTGATTCACCTTCTTCTATTGAGATATTTTCAATTGAAACATCTCCTGCAACAGTCACTGGTACTATTGGAATATAGATATGAGCTGATGTATCTGATTTTTCTGCAGAAAGAACAACTCTTTTATAATATCTTGGTGTTGTTAGTTGTGAAGGAGTATAGTCTCTGTTTATTCCTGAATTTTGAGATATTGTCCAATTCACATTATCTGTACTTTCTAACCAACGGTAAAGGTATGTTCCACTTCCTCCAATAGGGTCTGTTCCGATGATTGTTGGCATTTCTCCTGTTTCACAAGCTGCAAAATTACTATCTATGATTGCATTGTTTGTTATTGCATCAGATGTAGTGATAAAGCTTATTTGTTCTCCGTAGCTAACACCATTTGCATTAATTCCATAAGCACGAGCATAATATCTTATGCCAGGATTAAGATTGGTTAATGTTGAATTATAGGTTGGAGTTTGTCCTATAACAGCTATTTTTGTATCTTCAATTCTTGGGTATGGGTTTGTATTAATAACAAATCCTCGCTCCATTATTATTGCATCTCCAAGTACTGATGCTGCAGCTGATCCAGATAATGTTGCAGAAGAAGAATCTATTTGACTTACGCCAAGAGAATGAACTGTAACTCCATAATCAGCTCCACCATTTACTTTGAAGGTTATGTTCTTACTTGGAAGTCTTGTTATATCTGTTATTGCAACATTAGAAGGTAGATTATTCCATGAAAGAAGATTTGGTGTTGTTGCATCTGTAAGTGAAGTTACATTACTTGAACCTGGGTAGAATAAGTTTGACATAGATGAAAAATTCCATGAACCATTTGATTCAGACCCAGTAAAAATATTATCAGCGCTCATTAGTTTGACTGAGTTTCTATTTGGATTGCAATTGAGACAGTTGTTTCCCCATCCAAGAGCATTTGGTGATTCGTCAACGTGAATTGCCATAAGTCCACTTGAAACTCCTGTGTTGTTAACATAATAAGTTAATTGTGGAACTCTACCATTCCAACCAGAGTGGTCTTTGTTCTCAAGTAGGAAATACTCTCCTTCGGTTGGAGTATTTATTTGGTAAATTAGAGCAGAGTCTGTTGAATGAAAAGCGGTTATATCCATTAGCATAGTAGAATCTATTATATATGGACTTGCCCATCCAAGAAACACTTTAGAGTATGCATTGTATATAGGAGGTGTCTTTTCATTATTGTTATATGCTCCTGCATCCATAACGTCGTAGTCTGCAAAAGTTTTCGATATTCCTTGTGCTGCATAGTCTGCATCGTAGTAATCCCATAATCCTAAGACATGTCCAAACTCATGAGAGTGAACTCCAACTCCAGACATTGAACCATTTGAAGTTTTTTCAGAAGCACAAGAATAATCAATAATTCTTACTATTTCATTTGAAACAAAATCTTGAGCTCCTAATCTTGAACGATGAGCCCAAATAGCATCTGCTCCTCCTCCATTATGTTCACCTAGTCCTGCATAAACAATATGCACACCATCAACAATTCCGTTCTGATCATTATCAAAAATGCTATAATCAACAGTTGCATCTGCTGCATTACATGCATCAATAATCATTTGTTTAGAATTAGCATCATTCGTATTAGCTGTTCTTGCACCATAGAATGCCCTTGGGTTAGGTAGAGTGAATGGTCCAACAACAGTACATTGAAGGTCAAGTTTTCCATAAGAACAAGCTGCAAAATAGTCTCTAACACTGCCTGTGCTTGCATTATCTGTATATCCTATTTGATTAAATAGGTTTTCAAATTGTTGTCTTGTTGATGTGAATGGGACGTCTTGGTATCCAACTAATATAACTAATAGTTTTCTAATGCCAACTGTTGATCCTTCAACTGCTCCCGACTTAGTAGTCTCCATAGACTTTGTTAGTTCAAGCATTATATCAATTTGTTCTTCGGAATATCTTACTTTCTTATTAGCTGTTGATAAGAAGTTATTATCCATAACTGAACGCTTTGATATGTTTTTTGCAACTATGCCTGAGAGAGTCATATCCCCCTTTTGGTCAATAACTGCATATTCAAGATATCCTAACTTGTTTACCATTAATGTGTAGTTGTCTTCTGATTCCATCCAGCTTACTCTCTCGTCTCCAAAAAGATATGCGTTAATTTCGCTTCCGTCTGGTTGAGGGAGTTGTACTAATCCTGTATATGCTGGAACAGCAATACTAATCTGTGTGATTAGCATAATTGCTACAAATAGCAATCGTGTAATAATCTTCTTCATTTTTTTACCTATTTATTATTATTATTTTTGACATTATTTGATTTCTGTTCTTAAATACAAGAAGATAAGAACCTGCATCTATTGGATTAAGGTTTATTCTATTGTCTCCCTGATTTAATACTTGATTATCTATTTTCTTTCTTTGTTTTCCGTTTATATCGTATAGAGATAATTCTCCAACAAAGACTTCTTTATTTTTATAATTAACATTGATTTCTCCATTAGAAGGATTTGGTGATACTACTATACTATTATCTGAAACCTCTACCTCATCATCCAAGCCTATAGATTTCTTAACATATGTCCAATCTATTCCTGAGATTTCTTCTTGGCATGCTCCACTTTGAACTCTAACTCTATAATAGTATAATCCAATTTCTGATGGCGTATCACTTAACCAATTGCTTTCTGAAGTATTTTGAATAGGCATCCAATCATATTCTAATTTTTTTCTTTCCCATATAAAGTGATTCCCTACAAATGCTCTTAGTTCCATTCTCAATTCTTGGTTAAGATTAATTGTGTCTTGGACTCTAAAAACATTACCTGCTTTTGTCCTTGGGGAAACTTCTAATAGGATCGTATTACTTGTGTCTGAAACTAATCTGGAGTAAACAATTCTTCTATAATATAGACTTTCTTGTGCTCTAAATGGTAGATAGGATTGAAGTATTCTTAGGTCGGAGTCTTCTGCTGATTCCCATGTTTGATTATTTCTGCTTTGAATCCACAAATACGCATATTGATTATTACCTCCTGTTGGAATTGAGCCTAAAATTGGTTGTGTTGCTGCATTAAAACAAAGACTCTGATCTCCAGATATTACATTATTAAATATTGGTATTGGAGGTGTAGTAATTATATATTCTTGTCCAAAGCCTGTTCCATAACTATTTTTTGCATAAGCTCTTATCCTATATGTCTTTTCTGGTTGAAGATTAGTTAGGCTTGTTGAAAAAGAGCCCATTCCTGAGCCAAGAATTATTTTGGAATCTGTTGGTTGAGGTAGATTGCCATTTACAGTCCAGCAAATTCCTCTTTCTTGAACAGAGCTTATACCTAAATAAACAACCTCTCCTCCGGTTTGAATGCTATTATAAGTTATCAAACTGGTTTGCGATGTGTTAACTATTGGTAGTTGATAAATTCCATTTACTTGTATATCATCAATATATATTGGATTTGAACTCCCTGATATTCCTTCAAAGCAAATATAGTAATCATCACTTGGGTTTGGTAATTGTATTGAGTCTAAAGTCCAATCATTGGTTGAAGAGGTATAGGTTTTTAATATATTCCACCCTCCTTCAATCCCAATCTTATAATATGCGATTAAACTATTATCTGAATTTGGTTTATGATAGTGAAATTTAATGTTTGTTTCATCGTGGTTTAGTAGGTTAACGATAGGAACAATCAATTTGGAGGTTGTGCTTTCTGTTGGTTTAAACATAAAGAAGTTTTCTCCACTATAAGGATTAATTCCACCATCTAAACTAGTTAGTTGCCAGTTAATGCCCTTATCAAAACAATTGCTGTCTATGTTCTCTGAAATAAAAGAATGAGGGAAAGTTCTAACTCTTTCACATTTTGTTAGAATAGACTTTTCTTCCCCATATGAAATAAGACCTTGGTTCTTTGCATAAGCACGGAAATAGTAATTGGTATTGGGTTCTAAGTTTGTTGGGATTATTGAGTATTGTCCTATTCCTGGTGTGGGAGATGCAATATATGAATCTTCTATTGTTGGATAAGGATTTGTTGAATAAACTATTCCTCTTTCTGCAATTAATGTATAGCCTTGAGATAGGATTTTAGCTGTTATACGTGCTGAATTATCTGTTATATTATCTATTTTTAGGGTATCAACAACAGGATATGCCGTTAAGTCAGCCTCTGAGATTAAAATATTATCTATACAAACTCCATAACCTGCATATAGCTGAGCTTCAAAACCTATATAGTATGTGTTTGATTTGTTTGGAAGGGCAATAGAATCCATTGTCCAATTTGTGGTATTTCCGTAATAAGTTTTAAGATTTTGCCATGGGCTTTGTTGTGATGTTCTATAATAAATATTCAATCCGTCCTGATTTCCTTCATTTTGTTTGGTCGAATAATAAAACTTTAGATATGGTTGAGAAAGAACCGATATATCTAATTGTGGAGTTATAAGTTTCCTCCTTTGTGCTGTTGGATAGGTTGATGATATGGTTGCAAATTTAGATCCATCTTGTGAAGATATTCCTCCCAATATTGTAGAATCTTTTATCTTCCAAATGTTAGATAAATACTCATTTGATTCTTCTGACCAGCAAGATAATGTGTTGGTGTTTTCGAAACTGTCTGAAAAAGGAAATGTAGTAATAGAATGGCATGGGGTTTTAACCTCAATAATTTCTCCAAAGAAGTAAACCGATGAAGCATTCTTTACATAAGCTCTGACAAAATAGGTTGTTGAGGGTTGAATTCCGGTTATAATTGAAGTAAAGTTAAAAGGGGATTCTGTATTAATAACTTTTGTATCTGTAAATAATGGGTTATTTGAAGTTGAATAGACAATTCCTTTTTCAATTATTGGATCTGATGTTTGGAAAACAGAAACACTAACATAAATTGAATCAGATGTTAGTCTTGTTATTCCATTTGTTATAGCTTTTGGTGCATTTGGTGAAATTGCTCCAAAGTCAAAGCTAATATTCTTAGTCGTAGTATTTTCTTTTATCCTTGTAATTGGTCTATTTAATGGAGATCCACTATTTGAATTACTATTTGGGTTTGATGAGTCGGTAAAGCTTGTATTGTTTGTTGTTCCAGGAAAAGGATTGCCGGAATTATTCCAACTATTTGAAGGATTAGCCTCTTTAATATCTATTCCCATCCATGAAGGGTCGCAGTTTGCACAATTTGAATTCCAACCAGGAACAGCCTTATCAATATGAGTAATTATCATTCCATGTCCTGGTATAAACCTATCCCAACCAATTTGTTGGCGATTTTCAAAAACAAAATACTCAGTTGGACTATGGGTTAATTTATATGCTATATTTGACAAGTGAAGGGGAGGGAGTGTTTTATTGCCAATCCCAGTAGTTGTAGTACTTAGCTCAACTAAGTCTAAGAAGCCTTCTGAATTTCGTTGGAAAGCACTCCATAGAGAGGGTGTTCTTGCTCCATTATTGTAGCATCCTTGTGACATAACATCCCAATTGTATGATGCAGGAGACTCTCCACCACTATCACCATAGTCGGTATCATAAACATCATCTAATCCAAGAACATGAGAAAATTCATGACATATTGTTCCTATTACTGGAGGAGTTTTCCCTGAGGCAGTACTCCCATTAAGTTCTGCAGAACAACCATAATTAAAAATATAAACGCCATCTTTTTGAACAGGAGGATATAAAGCACTTCTATGAGGCCATATCGCATCTGGCTCACCACTACTTGCTGCACATCCTGCATAAATCATATAAACAGCATCAACAAACTGACTACCATTTCCACAATAGTTTGCAAAATTGATTTCAGAGTCGGCTAAATTGATAACTTCTGTTAATAAGCTTTTTGCTCCATCAGGAACTTGACTACCATAAGCTGCGGCACTAGCACTTGAAATATATGGCCCATAAACATCTGCACTAACATTGACATTGCCAAATGTTGAAGCTAAGAAATAATCCTTAACGCTTCCCTCATTTCCATTAAAATTATACCCTACTTGATTGAATAAGTCATCAAAGTATTGGGCATTATTAACAAAGGGTCTGTCAGGATAACCTACTAATAGAACTATTATTCGAAGCTCTCTTTGCGATGTTTTGGCTTGGTTATATGATTGTAGATATTCTGGTGTTTGTTTAAAGTCCCATAGTTGTTTTAAAGTATTTATCTGATCTGATGAGAAAAACAATTCTTTATTTATAGATTTTAACAGTTCTAACTCTTCTTTATTTCTCTTGTCTTGATTGTGTGCGATAAGTGTTGAAGGCACAATTCCTCCTTTATCATCATAAATTGCATAAACAAAATCTCCAGTCTTATTTTGTAGAAGGGTGTATCCATCAGTAGTTTTCGCCCAATTAACCTTCTCATCTCCTTTTAGGAAAAGAGATAATTCTGTTTTGTCTGATTGCTTAAAAACAATTAGTTGATTGTATGCAGGTGCTGCAAAAACAACAATATTAATACCACATAAGAATAGTATTAATAGGATTTTGTTTATAATTTTTGTCTTCATATAATGTGTTAATATCAAAAAATCTAATTGGCAAAAGTAAGGATTAATGCTTAGTATTCAAAATAAATTCGACATATAATGATGTTTTCTGAAATTTATTTTGTATGGCAAAGCATCCTCTAATCTTAATAACGAGAAAAAACGATTCATTATTATAAAGAAATACAATGAAATATTATATCTTTGATTTAATTTTTCCTTTCTTTGATCTAATTTTTTATTCCTTTGATTCAGTAAATTCTTTCTTTGATTCATTTCATCAAACTAAATCAAGTACATTCGAGCTTTGAAGGTCACTTCTTATAGTAAGAAATCATTCACCAAAGAGAGATACTCTTTAGTTGGAGTGTTATCATTGTTTCTCAGGATTATTCTATGGACTTCAATATCATCTTGAATTACTTGAGTGGGATTTTGTTTTTTGTTTTTTAGATGCAGAACAACTCTTTCACATTCTTTATTTGCTTTAGAGTAGATATTGATTGTCTTTATTATTTCAAATTCTAATTCTCTTGCCTTATCAATAAATATTTCGGACTCTTTTCTTGGAAGGATTATACATAGGATGCCATCTTTGGATAGTAATTTTTTTGATGATTTAATAAGGTCATCGTAGGTTAGAGAAGAGGTGTGACGAGCGTTTGTTCTCTTCTGTAATGGGCTCTCTAAGCTTGAAATAAAATAAGGAGGATTGGTTATTATTAAATCAAACTCCTCTTTGCTTTCTTTCGAAAAAGAAATAAGATCAATTTCTTTGGCTCTAAGTCTCGACTTGAACTTAGAGTTTTTAAAGTTAAGGTCAGCCTCTTGAATTGAATTTGAATCTATATCAATCGCAGTTATTTCCGATAATGTATGTTTTTGAGCCATACACAAAGCAATTATTCCACATCCTGTACCTATATCCAAAATTTTTGATGGTGAAATATTGGGAGACAAAGATGATAAGACTATTGCATCCGTTCCAATTTTCATTGAGCTGTTTGAATGGTTGAGATAAAATTCTTTACATTGGAATTCCATAATTATAATCAATAAAAAAAGCTGCCTAAAAGAAATTAGGCAGCTTAGATTGTAAAATCTATATTAATTAGTATGTGTCTTTTGTCCTTCGAGAAGCGGCATACATTATTCTTAATGCTCCCACTTGTCTAAGCTCTTGTTTAATGTCACTAACATCACCCATCTTCACATCTTTATCACATTTTATTGTGGTTGTAAGGAAAGGAATATCAACTTCATTTTTAGCTGCTCTTTCTGATTCGATAAATGATCTAATATCACTTACTTCAGCGAATTGATCATTTAACTGAATACGAGGAGCAGAACCAAACTTTTTGATTTCAAGAGGTTGTCCTATATAAATATAGCTATTTAAGGATTTCTTTTCTAATTTTTGTATTTCTGAACCCTGAGGAACGTTTACCCTAACAAATAGGGTGCTTTCTCTCATTGTGGTAATTACCATAAAGAAAAATAAAAGCATAAAAATAATATCCGAAATAGAACCTGTGTTTAATGCAGGTGCTGAACTTTCTCCTTTTTGTTTAAATCTTCCCATATTAATTTCCTCCTATATTTTTAGGTTCAGCCTCTGAAATTGCTGTTGGAATTGCTTTATCAACCGCATCTCTTTGGTCAGGAAGGCAATCTTTGTAGCCTCTTCCAAATCTTGTTCTTGCTAACTCATCTTTCAACTCATTAATTGCAGCTGTCAATTCGTTTTGAACCTTGAAATACATATCATAAGAAGTTCCTCTATCGTTTTGAAGAGAAATTACTCCCTTCGAAACTTCGTACTTTCCTATCAAAGGAATTTCCATTTCTGTTTTCTCTGGTAGGTTTGGTAGGTTTTGTGGATTAGAAAGAAATTCTTTAGCACGATCTTTCAATCCTGTTACCTCTCCTATTTGACCATCGAAAAGAAGTTGGTCTGCACGGTTTACCTTAACAGTAAAAGTATTCCTCTTATATATTTCAGGTGGCTGAACGTTAGGGTCAGATGGCGGTGGTAAACGTCTTTGAATACCTAAATCCGTATTAATTGATGAAGTTAATAGGAAGAAAGTTAACAAAAGGAACGAAATATCCGCCATTGAACTACTGTTCATCCCTGGTAACGTTTTCTTTTTTCTTGCCATAGTTATTTAAATTTTTTTGCTACCTCTGCATATAAAGTTGAAGCTATTACTCCAAAGAACAATACATATACCATATATATGGTTCCTCCAATTAATTTAGAGCTACCATAATTTGTGCCTGTTTTTTCAAACAAGTCTTGTGATACGTCTGTTCCTGATGATAATAGGTATGAACCTATAAAAGCTACAGCTAATGCTGCGACAGCAATAATAATTCCCATTTGTTTTTTTGGATTATCAATAAAGCCTTGGATAATAAATCCTAATGCAAATCCTATTGCAGAAATTACACTAAAAGCTAAAAAGATAACTACTGTCCAATAGGACAAGTTCCAAAATATTTGAGCCATTGCGGTTTTTTCAAAAAATGCAGCATACATTACTGTAGTTAATGAAGCAATAGTTCCCCATATTATTACGATTGTCCAATATAATTTTTTAAAATCTTTTTTCATTTTATACCTCCTGGTTAATAATTTAGTAATTAAAATAGTTCGTTATTCCAATAAATGGAATATTGCCGTTTTTAATACTATTTTCTGTTTTTAACCAAGATATCCATAAATGAAATAGAAGCATCTTCCATAGTTGTTACAATGCTTTCAATTTTTGAAAGAAGGTAGTTATAACAAACTTGAAGAATAAGGGCAGCAATCAAACCAAAAATTGTTGTGATAAGAGCTACTTTCATACCTCCTGCAACAACTGTTGGAGAAATATCTCCCGCTTTTTCAATGTCGTCAAATGCTTGAACCATCCCAACAACTGTTCCTAAGAATCCTAAAGATGGAGCAATTGCAATAAACAATGAAATCCAAACCATATTGCTTTCTAATCTAGCCATTTGAACTCCACCATAAGAAGTTAATGCTTTTTCAGCATCCTCTAAACCATTATCAACTCGGTCAAGACCTTGGAAGAAAATTGAAGCAAGAGGGCCGCGAGTGTTGCGACAAACATCTTTTGCTCCATCATAATTCCCAGCCTTAACTTTATCTTCAATTTGCAATAATAACTTATCTGCATTTGTTGTTGAAAGGTTAAGATAAAGAATACGTTCAATAACTAAAGCCAAACCTAAAATCAAAACAATTAAGATAGGAGTCATCCATGGCACTCCACCCTCAATGTATTTTGCTTTCAATACTTGATGGAATGATTGTGATTCAACAGCAGTTGCTTCATCACTTTCAGGAGCCACTGCGTCTGTTGCTGCAGTTTCTGTTGCAGATACAGTTGTTGTTTCTGTTGGTTTAGCTGTTTCTTTTTGTGCAAAAACAGCATTAGATAAACCTAAAGTCAATATGATAACTATTGACAAATAAGCACATACTTTTTTCATAGCTTTTAAATTGTGTTATTAATTTATTATAAAAATTCTCGTTTGAATTGTGCAAAAGTATTAAAGATATTTTATTTTACCAATTAATTCTATATTTTTTTTACTATCTCTTTGGTATTTTTTGAAACAAGAACCTTGTCTATACGTGCAATATCCATATCAACTATCTCAAAACAAAACATTTCCCAGTATATTTTATCTCCTTCTTTAGGTATTTTTCCTGTCAAATCTAAAATCAAACCGCTTAAAGTATTATAAGATAATTCTTGATACTTATCTTCTATTTCAAAATAGCTTAGAAAGTCAAAAAAAGGATATTGTCCGTCAACTAACCAAGAGTTTTCTTCACGCTTGATTAATTTATATTCATTATCTATCTCACCTATTTGATCGGCAGAACCAACTAATGATTCTAAAATATCATTCATTGTTACCATTCCAATAATAAGTCCAAACTCATCAATTATTAGAGCATAACTAATCTTGTTTTGTTTAAAGGCCTCTAAAGCATGGTACACACTCGAGCTTTCTGGAAGAAACTGAGGGTCTCCAACTATATCTCTAATTGTTCCTACCCTTTTATTAAACATATCCTTAAGGTAAACTACCCCAACAATATTGTCTAATGACTTGTCCGCAACAGGATATATATAATGTATACTTTTTTCTATCTTCTTAATAATTTCTTCATATCCATCATCAATATCTATCCATTCAAAATCTTTTCTATGAGTCATTAAAGAAGAGATATCTCTATCTCCTAAGCTAAAAACTCTTTCCACAATACCTTGCTCTACTTCTTGAATCTCTCCATCCTCCATACTTTCATTAATAATCTGCTTAATCTCATCTTCAGTTATTACAGAGTTTTCATTTTTTTTAATTCTAAAGACTTTAATTAATACATTGGTACTCCACGATAAAAGTAAAACAAAAGGATAAGTTAGTTTTGTTAAAAAATTCATAGGAGTAATAATAAAACTTGCAACCTTTTCAGGATTATTTAAACCAATTTTCTTTGGCAGTAATTCTCCTATCACAAGGGTTACATACGTTACAAGAACAACCACAATGGTATTGGAAACAAATATTGAAGAAACACCTAATCCTAAACTAGATAAAAATTTATCTAAAGGTGTTGAAAGAATTTTTCCTGAATACAAACCGATCACAAGACTAATTGCTGTTATTGCAATTTGGACAGTTGAAAGGAAATACTCTGGGTTTTCAGATGTTTTAAGGATTTTCTTCGCATTCTTATCTCCTTTCCTATTTAGGGATTCCAATTTAGACTTACGAGAAGAAACAACTGCTATCTCACTCATTGAGAATATGCCGTTGATAATAATTAGAACTAAAACAATAATTATTTCCACTTCTATTCTTGAATAATATTATCTATAAAGTTTTCTGTTTCAACTTTAGGTTGACTTTCCACTTCGTTTGCAGAATTGATATCTTTATTCTTCTTAGGAGAAAAAACAATTGACACAATTAATATTAAGACCCCAAATGTTATTGAAATATCAGCAATGTTAAATATCGCATTA
>Ga0265294_10002778_pt1 | contig 22763 bp, 22 predicted proteins | sample MunlanPumphouse3_FD_192504 | JGI IMG/M metagenome (GOLD analysis project Ga0265294, IMG submission 192504) | Groundwater microbial communities from a municipal landfill in Southern Ontario, Canada - Pumphouse #3 | ecosystem: Environmental > Aquatic > Deep subsurface > Groundwater | place... | reverse complement strand
TGACCTCATCATCGACGGCGGAGGCATGGTCTCTTCGACGCATGCCTTCGTCTTCGCCATTGCATTCACTCTAATCCTCTTCATCGCAAACGGATTCCTTAAAGGTATGTGGAAATCGACCTTGGCATTCTGGGGAATCATCATCGGTAGCGTGGCATACATCGCCATATTCGGCGTAGTTCCCCTCCCTCCGGAGGGCACGGCATTACTCGCACTCCCTACTGACATCCTCGGACCACTCGCCATGCCCGATTTAGGAGTCCTTGCAGCATTCCTGATATGTTTCCTTGCACTTGCCGTCAACGATCTGGGATCTATTCAATCGGTAGGTGGCCTTCTGAAAGCTAATGACATGGACGAGCGCGTGAAGCGTGGGGTAACCGTCACCGGTCTGGGTAACGCCCTTGCTGGCCTCACCGGAGTGATAGGTTCCGTCAACTTCTCACTCAGCCCGGGTGTCATAGCCGCCACGAAATGCGCATCACGGTTCGCCCTCGTCCCCATGGGCGTGATACTTATTCTCATAGCCACGTCTCCTTTTGTCATCGGCTACCTAAGTAGCATCCCCGGACCCGTCATCGGTGTGGTCCTCGCCTTCGTCATGGTAGCACAGATATCTGCAGGACTCATGTTAGGACAAGAGAACAACGCAGTGAAAACGTTTGACGAGGGAATAATTATCGGACTCCCGCTTCTCCTCGGAACCATAGTGGCATTCCTTCCCGAAACGGTCGCCGTGGCCTTTCCCGCACTTGTTCGCCCCCTCATTACCAATGGCTTTGTGGTGGGTATTGTGGCAGTCTTGATACTCGAACATTTCGCCTATCGCAAGAGATCCGAAGATTGAGAACGGATATATCCGATCTCATAATAGCTTTATTTCACGAAAATAGGTGAGATATTTCTCTGAACTATTTTCATTATCCCTCACCCAAATCAAAGACAAGAAAAAAAGTGCATATCGTTTAAATTCAGAACGAGACGATCAAATCCAAATTTTCTTATCTATCTGGCAATTCAAAAAAGGAAATAAAATCATTCATCAAATGCATTATCGCGCCATTTTTCAACATAGATATCCCCAAAAAACTCTTCCTGCGATAATATGAGTTTTCCATCAAGCATTAAAAATAATAACGGAAGATACACATCACGATAATCCTCCTCCATTGCAGAACTCAGAGATGAAAGCGTAACAGACTCAGTATTTGCCTCCATATTCTCAAAAAAAGAAAGTACCGATACCGTCATATCCTCAAGGTCTTCCTCATGGGCAACAGAAACAATATCTTCGGTTTCAAAGATGACATCCGGAAACGAGCGTTTTTTCCGTGCACGCCTCCGTTCTATCTTTTCTGCTGTCTTCAGTTCCTTTATGAGTTCATATAAGGTGGTCGGACTTTTTCGTTTCCCTTTTTTGCCAACCCTTCGTTTAATCTCTCGTTCAAGTTTTGCGATAGGGTCTGAACCATCATTAAACGAAAAATCCAAACCAAACCCAAAATCATCCTCTAAGTCCAGCGGTTCTTCAATAAATTCAACATCATCATCCTCGGATTCTTCAAGATACTCTGATTTCAGTCTTAAAAGAAATGATGCAAAAAATAAGGTTCGCCCAGATATCCTTAGGTCGAGCGTCTTCATCCGTTTAAGTTCGCCCAGAAACCGGTCTGTCACTTCAACAATATCAATATTCCAAGGATCAATCTCCCCGGACTCTGCCATCGCTACAAGCATCTCAACCGGTTCTTCAAGCATTGCTCTTTACACCGGTAACATACGTTGATTTATCCGGACGGGCAGTCACACCAATAATTTGATCCGCCCGTTCAATGGTTGGTTTTCTGAGAGAGACACATATCGACTGCACTCCAGTTGATAATTCCTGAATCATGGTAGAGACGCGTTCCACGTTAGAACCATCCAGCATCATGTCAATCTCGTCCAACGCATAAAATGGCGCAGGCATAAACTGCTGAATAGAAAATATAAACGAAAGTGAGGTGAGTGATTTCTCTCCACCGGAAAGAGAACTCAGCAGGTGAACTTTTTTGCCCTGCGGCTGAACAGCAAACGTCATGCCGCCGGCAAACGGATCCTCTTCATTATCGAGGACAAGCTGACCGGTCCCCCGCGTCAAATCAGCAAAGATTCTTCTGAAGTTGATATCGATTGCCGTGTATGCCTCCATAAACGCATCATACTTCATCTTGCCATAATATTCAATACGCTCCATTAAAAGAGTCCGTTCACTCGAGAGCACCTCTTTTTTCTCGGTTCGCTCTTTGACGCGAGTATCAACACGGTCATACTCTTCAATTGCAAGCATGTTGACGTTGCCAATCTTTTTCATTGCCCGTTCCGCAACCTCAATCCCCTTTTCAATCTCCAGAAGCGTCATTTCCGTCTGGCGATCGCCGACTTCCTGTTTCAGGCTCTCAATTTCCTCAAGAACCGCGAGCTTGCGTTCATTCAGAGATGTGATCTGTAATTGTATTTTTTCGATCTCGGCATCTATTGCCAGAATCCGCCGTTCTACATCACGAAGAGATTCCGTCAGCGCATCATGCTCTTTTTGAAGCTCACTTATGAGGTCTGAGAATGACTGTTTCCTCTCTTCGAGTGAGGTAATCTCGACGTTTTTACCTTCAATGCCGAGATTGGCATTAACAATTTCCTCATCGATGCAGGAATTTCGCTTCTCAATCGTATCACGTTGTCCGGTAAACTCCTCAAGACGATTTTTGAAATGCTGACGTTCCAGTTGCTTATCATGGATGTCAGCCTCCTTATTTTTGATGCGGCGCTCAAGGTCTGAACATTCCCGGGAAAGACGTTCACGGCTTTCTGAGAGGGCAGGAATATTTGTGGCGCTCAGTCGGCCTTTTAGTTCCTCAATGTCAGTTGAAACCTGAGAAATACGGCCATTAATATCCTCAATATCCTGCTCGACAATTGCAAGAGTCCGGCCACCATTTGCGGATGAATCTAACGGGTCCTGCTGAGATTTGATGATTCCGTCGAGCTCATCAACAAGTGCCGCAATTCTGTTATTGTACTCATCATAGAGCATGCGATGCCGGGCAAGTTCATCATCTGATGTACTGCGCTCACGTCGTGCAGACTCAGCTTCATCAGTATATCTTGCAACCGCTGATTCAAGGTCATGATATTCAGAGCGCAGAACCATAAGCTCTGATTCAAGTTTGTGGAGTTCCTCGCCAACGGCAACACCAAAACCTCCGGATCGCTGTTTTATAGACCCGCCGGTCATGGCACCTCCTTTTTCCAGCAGTTCACCCTCAAGAGTAACCATGCGGTATGTGCCCAGAATCCTTCGTGCATTCTCAAGACGGTCGACAACCACGGTACCGGAGAAGACCTGTCGGAATACCGGTTCAAACAGCGGGTCAAAATCAAGAAGGTTCTCAGCGTAATCGATTACAGAGGGAGAAGCTCCCTTTAACGGAGGAAGGGAAAACTGTTTCAGCTTATTTAAGGGTAAAAAAGTCATCCGCCCTAACCGGTTTTCTTTGAGATATGCAATGGCTGATGACGCAACGGCATCTGTCTCCACCACAATATTATTGAGACGCCCCCCGGCGGCAATATCAAGTGCTGTTGCATACTCCGGAGGAGCCTTCCCCAGTTGTGCAACCGTGCCATACACCCCACCCATTCCAAGAATAGCCTCAAGAGCACGACCGCCCCCAGCACCGGCTGCCTGCTGCTGAGCTTCCATACGCATCACTTCCCGTTCTTTAGACTGAATATCACTCCGCACTTTCTCGAGTGCGGAACGATTCTTCATGAGAAGCGTTTCCGTCCGGGAAATCCGTTCCATTACTGCTGATTTCTGAGATTCGAGAGTCTTCATCAGAGATTCATATTGAGCGCATTGCTGCTCTTTGTCATACTGCTCACTTTTAATCTGTTCGACTCTTCTGTTGAGACGTTCATTTTCCGTGGTACGGAAACGACTCCGTTCAATCATCCGGTCCCGTTCCCCAACCAAATCTGAACGTTCCTCCTTTAATTCAGCAATCGTATTCTGGAACGCAAACAACTGATCACGTGCGCCTGACACCTCACCGCTCTCAGCAGAAAGAGACTCTTCAATTTTACTCAGTTCTTCTCTGAGACGGGACAAGTCCATATTAAGATTTGAACGATCAATTGATAAGTCGCGAATCTCATCAGAACGTTCTTTTATGCTTGTTTCAGCCCGCTTTGAATTCGTATAGATTGACTGGAGTGATTCTAAGTTCCCTTTCTTTTCAGCGTTACTCCGTTCAATCGATTCATTCAGTGAACGGATATTCCCTTTTGCCGCTTCAATCTGTTCGAGAATTTCGAGGTATTCACTGCCGGTCTTCCGGTTAATCTCTTCGGATACCGCGTTAATCTTCTTTTTGATAACTTCGCCATCCTGGATTGCGAGACCTTTCTTTTCCCCGGATTTTCCAAGGTTTGTCTCATGGGTGTAAACAATCTCATTCAACGAACCTAATTCACGCGTACGCTCATTCAAAAGGGCAACAGACCGGCATTCTTTCAGTTCATCCAGATTCGCCTGCAATTCCCGGAACTTGATCGCCTGCTCCCGCTCACTTTCAAGCTCGCCAAGTCGGCGAATTAGTTCAGTCAGAACAAGTTCTTCGCGTTCAATCCGTTCACGAACGACCTCAAGTTCACCGAGTGCCTGATCTTTTTTCTTGTCAAACTCTGAAACACCGGCAATTTCATCTATGATTTTTCGGCGTTCATTATCCGTCATCTCGGCAATCCGTGTGACATCCCCCTGCATAACAACATTATAGCCCTCTGCCTTTATCCCGTATTTTGCCAGATAGTCTACAATCTCCCCCTGTTTACAGAGACGGTCATTGATGTAATTATAACTGTAATACCCATGCGCTGTCTTTTTTATTTTTCTTCGAATTTTTGTATCATCAGAAAACGTAATAGAGACTTCAGCGGTATTTTTTCCGGTATTTACATTGAGCAGATCGGTTAGCTTCTCAGCACGAAGTCCCCGTGCACTCGATAATGAAAGGCAGAACAGAATACTATCGATGATATTACTTTTACCCGAACCATTCGGTCCGGATATAACAGTAAACCCTTCAAAAAAGGGAATCCTAGTCTTTCTTCCAAATGACTTGAAATTATCAATCTCAAGCTCGGTGATATGCAAAGAACAGACTCCTGACTATCTCTTCTTTATTTCGACAGTGTCATCTTCATCAGCATAGATGAGGGGCTTCTTCTCTTCTTTACCACGATATTCGCGATTGGACTTTAATTGATAATCACTTGCAGAACGGTTTCCGGCAACAATAAGATCATTGTTTTCCCGCGCTTCCTGTGCGATCGTGCCATCAGGCTGCATAATGTTTGCCGTAGGTCGTGCCGGTTCCACAGACCGACTTTCAGGCAGAGGAATTTCTTCAGGCCGTCTTACCATTCTTTCAGAAGGAGTACGTGCACGCCGGATCTCGGGTTTTGCTTTGAACTCCTCTTTTCCTTCAAGGACGTTTCCAAGTTTCCGAACCTCAGCCTTGAGATCCAACAGTTCTTCCGTCAACCCCTTAACCATCCCTTCAAGTTGGTTGACCCGTTGGGAAAATCCCTGTGCGGTTTTGGCGTCCATTCTGCCGGAACCTTCTGCCAGTCCCTTTACCATTCCCTCAAGTTCTAAAACCCTCTGGAATAACCCTGCTGTAACTCCGGAATCCATCCTTCCGGAACCTTCCTCATTTTCTCTGAACATCTCAATCTCCCGGTCCTTCTCTTCAATTATATGCCTGAGCCGATTAGTCTCCCGCTGATTCTGTGCCATAACCTCTCCCCAGTGAATAATTTCACAGAAAATCTATTAATCTTTATGTTCTGTTATGTATGAAAGGTTTCCGGGGAATATCCACAAAACGGGGCGAATTTCTGGTAAATGGTGATCATAGTAACAACCTATATACTCTTTTCAGGTCAACGTTTTTGCATATGTCTTATCTGGCTGAATCTGATTCGGAGGTCTATGATATTATTGAAATGGAGCGTGCGCGTCAGATCAATGGTCTAGAGCTAATTGCTTCAGAAAATGTAGTATCACGAGCGGTTCTCGAAGCTGTCGGTTCTGTTATGACCAACAAGTACGCCGAAGGGTATCCGGGTAAACGGTATTATGGCGGTTGTCAATATCACGACATGGTCGAAAACCTTGCGCGCGACCGGCTCTGTAAATTATACGGTGCTGAACATGCAAACGTACAGGCTGTCTCAGGAAGTCAGGCCAATCAGGCGGTCTACTTTGCATATATGCAGCACAAAGAACTGATGATGAGTCAGGATCTCGCACAGGGGGGTCACCTTTCCCACGGGTCACCGGTAAATATCACCGGCAAATGGTATTCTGTCTCCCATTACGGTGTTGACTCAGAAACCGAAACTCTTGATTATGCAGTCATTGCTGAACAGGCACGCAAACTGAAACCCAAGATGATTGTCTGTGGTGCAAGCGCATATCCACGTATCATCGACTTCAAGGCATTCCAGGAGATTGCTGATGAAGTAGATGCATATTGTATGGCAGATATTGCCCACATTGCAGGTCTCATTGCAGGAGGGGAACATCCCACATCCGTTGGGGTAACCGACTTCACCACCACCACCACCCACAAAACTCTTCGGGGCCCACGCGGTGGCGCGATCATGTGCAATGAGGAATATGCAAAGGATATCGACCGTTCGGTCTTCCCTGGAATGCAGGGCGGCCCCCTGATGCATGTGATTGCCGGAAAGGCAGTCTGTTTCGGAGAGGCACTGAAACCCGGGTTCAAAGACTATGCACGGCAGATTGTGAAAAATTCCCATGCAATGGCAGACACAATGATTGAAGATGGGTTTGACCTTGTTTCAGGCGGAACTGACAACCACCTGATTCTTCTCGACCTGACAAACATTGGCATCACGGGTCTCGAAGCAGAGAACGCACTCGGAGATGCAGGCATAACCGTCAATAAAAATACCATCCCCCGCGAAACGCGGAGTCCATTTGTCACCAGTGGTCTTAGGATAGGCACACCGGCTGTCACTTCACGTGGCATGAAAGAAGATGAAATGAAGCAGATTGCCCTCTTCATTGGACGTGTTCTGAAAGACAAGGACAATACAAAACTGAAAGCTGAGGTAAAGGCTGAAGTCAAAGCACTTGCTTCCGGCTACACTCTCTACCCTGATGCAGTATGATAATTGATGGGAAAAAGGTTTCACAGGAACGTATTCGCCTCCTGAAAAAGGAGATCCAAGAGTCCGGGCTTTCACCCGGGCTTGCCACCGTCATTGTAGGCGAAGACCCCGCATCACAGATGTATGTCAGAATGAAGCACAAAGCCTGCGATGACGTAGGCATACGCTCCATTGGCATCGTTTTAACCGATGATGTGACAACAGATGACGTGATAACACATATCAAATCACTCAATGAGGATGCATCTGTTGACGGGATTCTTGTCCAACTCCCTCTCCCCGCCCATATTGATACGAAAGCAGTCATCGAGGCAGTATCCCCTGAAAAGGATGTGGATGGATTTCATCCAAGAAATATCGGAGCGCTCTTCTCGGGACGTCCTGCTTTTGTGCCATGCACACCCGGCGGCATCATGACACTGCTTCGAGAATACCACATTGAGCCAAGAGGAATGAATGCAGTTGTGATTGGCAGAAGCGTTGATGTAGGACGGCCCATGGCCGCCCTCTTGCTGAATGCCGATGCAACAGTGACCATCTGTCACTCCAAAACAAAAAACCTGGTTGAGGAAGTCCGACGGGCTGACCTCATTGTAAGCGCCATAGGCAGAGCCCGCTTTATTACCAAAGATATGGTGTCTCCCGGCGCGGTTGTGATAGATGTTGGCATCAATCAGGATGAAAATGGCAAACTCTGTGGCGATGTTGACTTTGAATCTGTCAGTACCATTGCATCTGCCATCACACCGGTTCCCGGAGGCGTTGGCCCAATGACCATTGCAACCCTGATGGAAAATACGTTTCACGCAGCGAAAAAATAGGTATGCAAACCTGCAGAGTTGGAAACGTCACGATTGGCAAAGATGCTCCGGTACGGCTCATGGCGGTTATTAATGCCAGTCCGGAGTCCTTCTATGCCAAATCTTTTATTCCATCCGAATCTGTGGTATGCACTGCCCAACAATTCATAGATGACGGGGCAGATATCATTGATATCGGTGCACGGAGCACTGCACCTAATTCACCCTCCATTCCGATTCAAACCGAACGGGAACGGGTAACAGAAGTCCTCAGACATATGGAAGGAATGGGTATTCCCATCTCACTTGACACGATGTATCCCGAAGTTTTGAATGCAGCACTTCGCTATGATATTGCGGCAATAAACGATATTCATGGGCTCGCTAACCCGGAATATGCCCACATTGCAGGGGATTCAGGATTGCCGGTAATAAGCATGGCAACAGATACAGTTCCCGGAGATGTCAAAGGCGTGAAAGCCACCCTCAAAACCCTTTCTACCGTTATTGAACGCGCAGAGAAAAACGGGATTCGGGAATTGATTCTTGATCCAGCCATAGGAAAATGGATTCCTGAACGCACCTTTCAAGATGACTGGGAGATATGCCGTCACTTCTCAGATTTTCTTGAACTAAAGCGACCACTTCTTGCGGCAGTGTCACGAAAATCATTTCTTGGAGATCTTACCGGACGACCTCCGGAAGACCGACTTGCAGGGACACTGGCAGTGACCTGCTCGCTCATGGATAAGGGCGCATCAATCATTCGTGCACATGATATACGCGAAACCGCAGACATTATCCGTGTGCACCAGAAATTAGAATCCAGGGATCTGATCCAATGGACATACAATTCACCGTAACCGGGTTAAAAACAGGTATCGTTGTACCAGGTGACGAAATCGCGGATATTCTTTTAGATTCGCTCAGTACAACCAGCGTGACGCTGAAAGATGGCGATGTCATCGTCATTGCAGAGAATGCTGTCGCGACTGCGGAAGGGGCGCTTGTCACCCTTTCAGAAAATACGCCATCTCCAGAAGCTGTCAAATACGCTGAAACCTACAAGATAGACCCCCATCTTGCAGAGGCAATCATTCAGGAAAGTGACGCAATCATCGGCGGCATTCCCGGATTCCTGCTTTGTATGAAGGGAGGGACACTTCTCCCGAATGCAGGTATTGATGGTTCCAATGCTCCCACTGGCACCGTGGTCTGTTTGCCGCGCAACCCCAATAAAAGTGCAGAAACTATACGTGCAAGAATTTTAGAGAAGACCGGACGCAGAATAATTGTCATCATCGCAGATTCACGAACGCATGCAATGCGTCTGGGGTGCTGTGGTGTTGCTATCGGATGTGCGGGAACTCTGGCAGTGGAAGATGAAGCCGGTAAACCGGATCTCTTCGGACGCAAACTGATGGTGACCAAAAAGGCGATTGCAGACAATCTCGCCTCAGCTGCCGAACTGGTGATGGGTGAGGCAAATGAAGCCGTACCCGCCGCCGTTATTCAGGGACTTTCCTTAAAAACGGGTGAGATATTTGGAATACCGGACATTGCGGTTGAAGAATGCTTATTCATGGGGGCTGCGCTGAATGCCAACCCTGCCCTGTTTAAGTGAAAGTGTTATTCCAATATCTTTCAAAAACTGCCGGGTTCGTTCTCTTCCATGGATTAAAATCTCAACCAGATCCTCTTTTTCATCAATATCGGTTGACATAAAAAACGAGTCAACGACCTCATACCTCAATCCGGCATCCTCTGCAATCCGTACATGATCACAGAATGATGCGCCGTAATAATCAACGTGGTATCCCTGCGGGTTTCGGATGAACAGAACATTTGTTCCTCCTCCGCGTCCGGGAACGATACCAATGTCAGCGGTGACTGCCAAAAGACGTTTCACGGCATCTGGTGTTACCAGAGGAAGGTCAGACATAAAAATTAACACCGGGGTATCCTGGTGGGACAGATAGGCATTCAGTGCTTCATTAAGGTCGCGGCTATCAACATGTGACGGGATATCACGATACTCAAACGGAACAGTACAAAGGATGCAGGGAGAACAGCCCGCCTCCAGTAGCATATCCACCACATCCCCAAGCATTGCATAGGCAAACGCTTCCCGTTCTTCCGGATTCATCACTCCGGACAGACGGGTCTTTGGATTAACCGGTCTAAAGGGAATTACTGCATTGACATTTTGGGATTCAGACATGCATATACTCAAAAATAATTATTTGTCAGAGGCAAAGAACAGATGACAGTGGCAGTGACCATCGTTTTTGACTTCATCTTCGTGGTATATACAGGGACAGATAATTTCCTTATCCTTTTCCGGATCCCCGATTCTCATGCGACAGGGACAAAACTGCTCACCCAACTTGAGCGTATTCCGGGCAAGTCCCTTAATAACTGCTCCAAGTTGTTTTTCATTGGGGTTCACCATCCAACCGTGGGAAAAAGCGTAATCCTGTGCCCATAAGAGGATGTCCTCTTGGAACTGATCCTCTTTTTCTGCATCATTGTTCTCTGTCATATCATTACCTCCATCACCGTACTTGTCATGCTATTTCCAACTTCATTTTTTTGAGATTATTTTTTCCACAACATTGCCATATACGGAGAGCACATCGCCTGTACCTAACCGATAGACATCCTTGTCCATTGATTCCCCGGTTTGGATATCCCACAACCGCATAGAATCCATACTTATCTCATCACCCAGATAAATTTTGTCACCGGAACAGCCAAATTCAATCTTAAAGTCTACGAGCGTAATACCCACGTTTAAAAAGAAATCCTTTAGGATTTTATTTATCTTTAGTGTCATCTCGCGGACTTCCCTAAGACCTTCAGTTGTCAAAAAACCAAGAGCAAGAATGAGGTCATCGTTGATTGAAGGGTCACCGTGTTCATCGGATTTATAATCGGTTACAATCACCGGCGGATCAATGAGTTGCCCTTTTTTGAAGGGAAATTTTTTAACGATAGAACCAGCGGCCACATTCCGCGCAATGACTTCAAGGGGAATCATCGTGAGTTCCCTGACAATCATGGTCTTATCGTCTTCCATCCGGATAAAATGTGTTGGAATCCCATTCTTTTCGAGCAACTCAAAGAAAAATGCAGAAACACGCGCATTGTATTGTCCTTTTCCTGCAAGGGTATCCTTTTTCTCTCCATTAAAGGCGGTAATATCATCGCGGAATACTACTTTCAACTCTCCGGGGACCGGTGTCCGGAACACTGATTTTGCCTTTCCTGTATAGATGGGCTGGTTATTATCCATGGTATTCATTATCTCCAAATTCTGTTGTATTCCGTATTTCAATTATGGCACTAAGCCTTTGAATTATTTCACTCAGACGGTCATCATACCATCCCTTGTCAATGTAGTGCTGGTAGATGCAGAGTCGTTCTTTTAGGATATTATTTCCAATAATCCCTTTCAGTTCGTCAATCTGTGGCCATTGATGTTCTGGGTTGACATAATCAACCGTGATTGGTGAAACGCCACCCAGATCATCGACTCCACAGGAAATAAGATATGAGGCGTCAGACAAATTCGGAGGCACCTGAACCCTCACATCGTTTGGCAGAATCTCGCGAGCAGAACGAATGATGTTGCACATCTCTTCTGCACCGGGGTATGAAGCTGATTCCATCGGAGTGCCCTCCTTCGGACAGAAATTTTGAATAATGACCTCCTGAATATGGCCATACCGCTTGTGGATGTCTCGTATTACTTCCAGTGATTCAATGCGGTCGTCTGCGGTCTCACCAATCCCGATCAATATCCCGGTAGTGAAGGGAATTTTCAGTTTACCTGCATCTTCCATCATCCGGATACGAACATCAGGCGCTTTCCCGGGTGAGCCCCAGTGGGCAGGAATTTCTGCTGTCGTCTCAAGCATGAGACCCATACTCGCGTTCACCTCACGAAGACGAGTCATCTCATCTTCCGTAAGGACACCGGCATTCGTATGAGGCAAAAGACCCATGGCAATCGCGTCTGCACACATGTCATAGCAGTAATCAAGAAAATCAGTATACCCGATCTCTGACAAATATGGTGCAAAGCCAGAGACGTTTCCCGGACGCTCCCCAAAGGTAAACAATGCCTCCGTACACCCCATACGAGCACTGTGCTGCAATATGTCACGGACCGCATCAGGAGGCATCACACATCCCGCCTGAGGGGGTTTCTTAAAGCAACAGTATCCGCATGAATTACTACAGACAGTAGTCAGGGGAAGAAACGCATTGCGTGAAAATGTTACGACACGCCGCTGCATGAATGTACTATTTCTGCGTGCATTATATTCAATCTTCGGAAAAGGCAGAAAAAAAGTCAGAACCACTGGTCAAGTGTTTTTTGATTGGCCGTTGTGCGCATTTTTGTGAGGACGGCATCCACACGCTCTTCAGAAAACTCATACCGCCCACAAAGGAGATCATGCACCGCAGATTCATCCGGTTTTTGCCATGCAATAGTATAATCATCCGTCACCGGCGGAGAACAGAAAAACTCTATCACTGGCTCGGGATCAAAATCAGGTGCTTTTTCATGGATGGTTTTTTGGAATGCGTCTTTCTGAACAATTTTCAATGCTGTTTTTGGGCCAATCCCCTTTATTCCCTCGTTAAAATCGGTTCCGATAAGGATGCCCATCTCAATCAGATTCTCACGAGTAATCTTGAGACCATCAAGAATTTTTGCTAAGTAGAGCTTTTCCGGTTCGACAACAAGTGTCCGACCCCGAAATTTCCGTTTGCCGCTGACGGCCAGATTTCGTACCAGAACCGGCACCCCAAATAAAAGTGAATCGTAGTCCTGTGATACAGAAAATTCCACATCATTCTTCTGCACCATATGCGCTGCCTGTGCTTCACCCTCACTGGGTGCATCCACGAATGGAATGCCCATCGCCGTCAACAGTTCCTTTGAACTGGACATCACCCATGCATCGACACGGGAAGAGGCGCGTGCCTGTTTATAAGACTCAGCTACATCTCCCTTTTCTTTCGCTTCTGTCCAGGCAATTCCTGCATTATCACGAATTTCCCGCCTTTTTGCAATGGTTTCCGATTTTAGATCAGGTGGTTTCCCATCAAAAATATACACCGGCTTCAGTCCATATTCAAGAAAACGCGCAGTCCTGAAAAAAAGGCCGGAGATATGCGATGTAACTTTCCCCTCGCTATTCATCAGCGGAGTTCCGTCTGGCTGTCTGATAATGGTTAAAAATTGATATAAGGCATTATTGCCATCAATCGCCGCTGTACCGGAGAGTGAATCCCACCCCACCGGCACTTTGTAATCTGCCAGAATTTCTCGTAACGCAACGCCCATACTATCAAAAATATATGTGTTTTTCTAACGGTAAACTCTGCGAGATAATTCCCCAACAATCTGATGAACTTCTGATATCATGGTATCGCATTTGTTGCATACCAGCATATTCAATTCATCAAGATTCATACGCATTGTCCGTTCTCTTGCAATGACGCTCTTATCAAGATTTCTAATCTTTGCACCAAGCGAAAGAAACAGCCCCCCCAATGCGGCCATCATCAGCGTTGCTGCAACAGCAAGTACCAGATCCTGCCAAATTCGCAGAACCAGAACCAGTGTTGATATGATAAGAACAATTGCCAGTATGATATCGACAATAAATTCCTGAATATCCATAACAGTTCATATCAGCGTGACACTAATTAAATTACCTGTATTGATTTGGCTTTAACCCCTTCTGAGAATAGGAATCTCTGAGTTTGCGAACATGCTTTTTAACTAATCAGAGTACATAATCAGTCATCAATGAATATGAGAGAAATTGCTCCGTTCATCGGAATGGGTATTCTGATGATTGCAGTACAGATTATTGCCCTTTTCCTCACGCCCCTGATGCTTGGCGCGGGATATGAGGCATTCGAAGACCCAGGTTCAACGGCAAATCTCCTTTACTTTGTCGTCATCCTTCTCGTATTCACCGGAGTTCTCCTCTGGCTCATAAAGCGCGGGAAAAAAATTGTCATTCAGGCCATTATCGGTCTTTCCATTCTGTTTATATTTGGATACATTTACAGCGCAATAGTTCTCTTTTTTATGGGAAACACCCTTCTCGGCTGGTCACTCACCATCATTGCCACCGCTATATCAGGGGCGCTCCTGTATGTCTACCCTGAATGGTATGTCATTGATATTCTTGGTATCCTGATATCAGCAGGCGCCGCAGCAATATTTGGCATATCCCTTGCTATTATCCCGGTTTTGATTCTTTTAATAGTGCTTGCTCTCTACGATGCAATTTCCGTATACCGTACAAAGCACATGGTGGTTCTTGCGGAAAGTGTCATTGAGATGAAAACACCGATTCTTGTTGTGATGCCAAAGTCACTTGATTATTCATACATCAAACAAGGAGTTGAAATAAAAGATAAAAAAGAAGAGAGAGGGGCATATATTATGGGAATGGGAGATCTCATCATGCCAAATATACTGGTTGTTTCTTCCTTCGCGTTCCTCGCGGGCGCACCGCTCTTATTCGGCATTCCCCTGCCAACCATCGGTGCCATGGCAGGGACCCTTATTGGCCTTGCAGCCCTGTTATGGTTTGTGTCAGGAGGGAAACCTCAGGCGGGTCTCCCTCTATTGAATGGAGGAGCGATCGTTGGATTTATTCTTCTATGTGCATTAACGGGGAGCTGGGCCTGGATACCCGGTATGTGAGGAGGCGTTCAACGACCTCTTCAATACCTTCCTCGGTTGTTGTTGACATGTTTTGATACCCATCAAGAGTTTTCAGGTCGGATTTGTTTACCACTACCTCAATAGGCACAATGTCAATCATCCGCCGGAGTTCTTCAAGAAGGTTTAGTTGCTCCTGAATCGGATATCCACACAATTCACTCGCATCGATGATGAAAAGGATGACATCTGCGATATTGGTGATTGCAGAGAGTGCCTGATGCTCGATATAATTCCGTTCCAGGGCAGGCCGGTCGAGAATACCTGGTGTATCAACAATCTGAATCCGTTCTCGTCCGATAGTACAATGTCCCACAACGATCTGTTTTGTTGTAAACGCATATTCTGCCACTTCCGGTTCAGCAGACGATACTAATCGGATGAACGACGATTTGCCAACATTCGGGAATCCTGCAACGACAATGGTGAAGTCATCTCGGATATCAGGAAGCTTCCGGAGAACATTACGTGCATCATTCAGGAAATGGAGATCGTCATCGATCTGGTGGATTACAGAGGCGATGCGGGCAGTTCCCTGCTTGCGAATATCATTCGATTCCTCAGATCTACGGATACGCCATGCGTAATCATTTCCAAGGGTCATCACCTGTTCAGCTGCCCATGATAATGCACCGAGTGAGCGCCTCATTCTGTCGATCCCAAAGAGAAGATCGGTCATATCCTGATAGAATACCGGAAGATTCTCAATGGTCGGAAATCGTTTTACGGTATCTATGAGTTTATCGCTGAGTGATTTTGATGCGGAACGGAGGAATTCTTCATCAGCACGTTTTTTGTTTCGTTTTTCATGTTTGAGCAGAGCAGGCTTTCGGAAAGCCCGATCCAACATTTCGTCTGCAGTTAGTATTGTCGGTATTTTCTCATATTCCATCTGTAGTTAACCCACTATTATTAGCAATTACGAAGCAATTAATTAATATGGAACTTTCACCTATCCAGAAAGATATACTAATCACATTAATAACTCTGTACCATGAGAGTTCTTCGGCAATAAAAGGTGAGGGGATTGCTGAAGTGCTCAAACGAAATCCGGGCACGGTAAGAAATCAGATGCAGTCTCTCCGGGCACTAGGTCTTGTAGACGGGGTGCCAGGACCAAAAGGCGGTTATACCCCGACATCTCGGGCATACCGAGAGCTGAATATTGCGGATTATGCAAATGAATCCCTTGTCCCGATACGAAAAAATGAAGAACTGGTGCCTGGTTTTAATGTATCAGAAATAGATTTTACCACTCTTTGCCACCCGGATATCTGTCAGGCTGTTGTAAAATTAATCGGAAGTGTCCGGCTCTTTGATATCGGGGATGCAATAACCATCGGACCATCGCCGGTGAATAAACTTCTTGTGCGCGGAGAAATTTACGGAAAAGACGAAGTGTCACAGTCGCTTCTCATTACTATCACGGAAATGATCTCTCTTCCCAAAAAGCGAGTTGAATATTATATGTCATCTCCGGTGATTTGCATTGATTCAAGCGCTACATTTGCAGACGCATTTCGGGTTTTTTCTGAGGCAAACATACATGGTGCACCGGTGACAGAAAATGGCAAAATACAGGGCATTGTCACTCTTACCGATATTGCAGACGGGATTGCAAATGGCAGACCCCTCTCAAACTGCATTACTGATGTAATGACACGTGATGTCCTTACAGCGCCACCCAGTATCAATCTGTATGAAGTCATCGGGCGATTTAAGCAGGAGAATATCGGGAGACTCATCATCGTTAACGAAGGAATTCCCATCGGGATTCTCACGCAGTCAGATATCATTCGCGTATTCCCCTCCCTCTGAGAATATTAAATCAACCTTCAATATAGGTTTAAAATTAAAACAAAGGTTAATTGAAGGAATTTGCAATATTATATATACTTGAAACTCTCTCTTTTTGTACATGAAATTGACATTTTCCCGGACACTCTCTAAGAAAAAGGTAATGAGCACAGATGGCGTTGTTATCGGAACAATACGCAATTTAATGGCAGATTTTAAAACGGGAGAAGTAACAGACATTGTAGTAAAACCAGAGCACGGGTTTGACGCAACCAATTACAAAACAGAGGACGATAAACTCTTTATTCCGTTTGAAGCAGTAAAAGATATCCGCGATTATATCGTAGTTGACCGTTTCCTGTCAAAAAAGTAAAGGAAACACATTTTTTACCGCATCAATAAACCCTTCACCATACATTTTTTCAGATACATAGTCTGCGGCTTTACAGACATCTTCACTGCAGTTCTGAACGACTGCACCACATCCTGCTGCCTGTATCATTTCAATATCATTGTAAGAATCGCCGACTGCCAGAAATTCCCGAGGGGACCTGCCAATCTCTTCACAAACTTTTACAAACGTTGTGCCTTTCGTGATTCCTTCAACCTGCAGATGGATGGCAAACCCCGTATCCAGCACACGTACAGGAAAATCAGATAAGAGCAACTTGACAGCCGCCGGTTCAACCGTGCGTGCAAATGCAACGTCTGCAAAACGGTATTCAGGACTGTATAATTGCAGTATCTCTCCCTGTTTTTCATAGTAATCTTCAAGAAATGAGAATGCTTTCCTGCATACGGAAAGGTCACCAACAACATGCTCCTCGCCAACATGCCCGATTCTGTATGATCCACCGTTTTCACAGATGATCGTTCCGTCAGTCCCAATCATCTTAGCGAGGATGGTCATTGAGCAGAGTGTGTTACCGCTTGCAAGAATAACCGGAATACCCGCATCTACTAATGTCCTGATGCACTCAATTGCGTCGGTGTCAATACGCCTCTTATCATCTGTCAGTGTACCATCGAGATCGGTGATAACTGCGGTGATATCGCGGGAAAAATGGGTATTCATGGTATTCTTATAGTACTCTCATGCTACTTAGAGCGGTTTCATTCCTGGCGTATCTACAAGGAATGCTGCTTCCCCGTCAGGAAGATTCGGACTGTCTACGAGTTTTGCAACGCGTTTGCCACCCTTACTCTTTCGGAGATAAATTCTGAACTTTGATGCGTGGCCTACGATATTACCCCCGATTGGTTTCGTTGGATCTCCGAAAAAGACCGCGGGGTTTGACATCACCTGATTGGTGACAAGAACTACTGCATTATGCTCCTCTGCCAGTTTGGCAAGGTCATACATATGCTTGTTCAGTTTCTGCTGCCGGACAGACAGGGTCCCCCGACCAGAATACTCTGCACGGAAATGCGCCGTGAGTGAGTCTACGATGAACAACCGGACAGGATGCTCCGACTCGCGGAGTTCTGCTGCCAGTTCACGTGCACTGTCAACGAGAAGCATCTGGTGATCAGAGGTATATCCTTTTGCGACGTGAATTCGTTCCAGGAACTGCTCAATAGGAGGCACTTCCATCTCAATTTCCAGCCCATTCACCATCTGCTCAATTCGCTCAGGGCGGAACGTGTTTTCCGTATCGATGTAGATAACGGATCCATTCAGACCACCATATTCCTCTGGAAGTTGGGCATTCACCGCCATCTGATGGGATATCTGACTCTTACCGGACCCGAACTCACCGTAGAATTCAGTGATTGATTTTGTTTCAATGCCGCCACCAAGGAGTTCATCTAAATCCGGGACCAGACTTTTCAGCTTTCGGACCTCTTTTCGATCCTCTAAGACAGCAACACCGGTCTTGAACCCACCAATGTCGGCCATCTTCCGTGCTTCACGGATCATCTTCTTTGCGGTGGCCTCACCTATCTCTGCGGCTTCAGCAAGGTCAGCATACGATGCTGTTGCAATGCCTTCAATCGTCGTATATCCGCCGTCCCTGAGTTTATCAGCGGTTGTTGGTCCGACCCCGGGGAGATCTTCTATTTCATGTTCTGACATTTTTTCTGTACCTCTCATTAGTAACTATACATATACCATTTTTCTAAAGATATTAAGAAGGTCGCCCTGCGGGGTGTGAAAGTGAAAGTTACTCATTGATGAAACGGATGCGCTCGTTCAATTCGTCTGCAGAACGAGTAAATTCGGAGTATGAGACGATAGAAAGTTTGTCACCCGTCTTTACCCCTTCCACATAATATTCCGTTCCTGGCGGGAGACTCATATCAATAAGGAGACACTCCTGTCCATCGTCAATGCACGTTCCTCTCGCTGTTTCGATAATCATACCGGATATGCTTACTTTTTCACTTTTGGGATCCGAATCATTGATCAAAAGGCAACCCCAACTGACCTGAATTTCCCGATCACCTCTTCGGTCTGTTTTGCAGGACACATTAAAAAGTGAGATGGTGTCACCCTCTGCAGGTGGGTCTCGGGCATTGTCTCCCCAGAGCACAAGATGCATCGTTCCACTATCATCTTTGAATTCTGTATTACGTACCCAGGACTGTGCCCCTTTCCGAGTGGTAAACTCGCGTGCACTCCGTATGGAATAGATAGTTCCGGATACCGATGCGGTAGTATCCGGCACAAGGGCAGATACGGGAGTAAAGACCACTGGATAACTGACATCTGCCTTCTCTATCACCGCATTGGATCCGGCTGAATACTCTCTTCCTGTACTGCGTAGGTTCCTGCGTAGTCCGGTAGCGTGAATCCCGTCACCTAACACAAACCCATCGATCACACCAGGGTCCCATAGCACCAGAATACAGATACCATTTTCATCCGCAATTGCCACATCGACCCGTTTACCCTCATTTCCATCACGTCGGGTAAATGTACTGACCTCTCCAATTGCCACAATTGTCGCATCAATCGTCTCCCCTGCCTGAGGACTGCCGGAAAACCCTTCAGAGTCATTTCGGGTCGGAATGTCACAGACTGTTTTCTGCAGATCAACAACCCGAACTTCATGTTTGGATTCGACCTTCCCGACAACCTCTATCACATCGCCGACACTAATCTCATCCAGCACAGACACACGTTCATCCCAGAAAACAAGTGAAATTTCGCCACTGTCATCCCCCACTTCAACCTTTGTTACCGCACCAGGAGATTCGTCCGCGCGGGTAAATGTACGGACTTCTCCTTTATGAAGGACTTTTGCAAAAAAAAGAACATGTGTAGGATTTTCCGCCAAGCGGGCAATTTTTTGATGTTTCCTTCCGGCACGGCGCAGTACAATCATGCCAGAGGTTTGTTCATCAAAGACATTTCCCGATTCCTCAGAAACCTCCTCAACCAGCGCCTGAAATGTTTCAAATGAAAACAGATCATCAACAAGTGAATAATGTACCCGCATATTTTTCAAAATTTGGTGGCTATCTTACTTTTGCCACGGAAGGTTTTCCATCGTCTGTTGTATATCGGTAATAGTTTCAGCACGGCGCATAAGAGCCTCACGCGTATCATTCACCATCACTTCTGCACACCGGGGACGGCTGTTATACTGTGATGACATCGAAAACCCGTATGCCCCGGTATCAAGTATGGCAATGAGATCCCCGGATTCAATTGGGGGAAGAAGCCGGTCATGGGCAATGATGTCACCTGTCTCACAGATGGGCCCTGTTACGGTTGCAAGAGACCTCGTATCCGCCCCGGACTCTCCAGAGTATTCTGGCCCTGTCTTATTGGCGACAACCACCTCGTGGTATGCATCATACATCGCAGGACGCACTAAGAGGTTAAATCCGGCATCAACATTCACAAACGTCTTGTGCGAACGTTTCACCGAATTCACCCGTGTTAATAGAACGGTTGAATCTGCCACCAGATATCTGCCCGGCTCAACCCAGAATTCCGGTTTGATACCGATGGATTTGATTCCATCCAGAAATACCGGCATGACAGCCGCTGCATACTCAGCAGGAGTTGGTATGGGGTCGGTGCTCCGTTGATAGGGAATCCCAAGACCGCCGCCAACATCCACAAATTCCAGTTTCACGCCGATATCCGTGATATCACGGGCGACAGAGACAAGCACTTCAGCTTCCTTTGCAAACGGCGCAATCTCAAGAATCTGTGACCCGATATGACAGTGGAGACCAACGGGCAGAATATGTTCTGCATCGAGTGCTGCCTGATAGGCAGACAGAATTTCTTTGGCAGGGATGCCGAACTTGCTTGTCGCAAGACCGGTTGCAATCTTTGGGTGCGTAGGGACATCCATCGCAGGATTAACCCTGAATGAAACCTCTGCTATCACTCCGGCCTTTTCAGCAAGGGCATTGAGCTGATTAAGTTCATCCACCGAGTCAAGAGAGACGCGAATCTTGTTTTCAAGGGCAAGGGAAAGGTCTGCCTCGGTTTTTGAACTTCCGTTAAACAAAAGATGGTGTGGGTTCATTCCGGCAAGAAGTGCCAGATGAAGTTCACCAGCAGAAAATACGTCCGCACCTGCACCAAGAGATGCAAACAGTTTTAGGATTGCAAGATTTCCATTCGCTTTTGCGGCATACAGCATCTGAACCTTGTCATAATATTTTGATAACGCATCGTAATAAGACTGATATTTTTCGCGAATACGTTGTTCATCGGTCACGTATAACGGTGTGCCGTACTTTTCTGCAAGGACGGTTGTATCATGCGACCCAATAGAGAGATGGCCGTTTTTATCAGAAAGGTGGGGGGGATATATCATGCAAAGACTCCACGCATCCGTTCCAGTGCTTCCTCAATTCTTTCAACGGAACGGGTGATTGCAAACCGGACATACCCATCTCCGGCGTCCCCGAATCCGGTGCCGGGGGTGACGACAATGCCGGCTTCATTTAACATTTTCGCGGTAAATGCCATGGAATTATCCACCTTCATCCAGACGTAGAATGTCGCTTTGGGTGCGGTGACCTCAAATCCTAATTCACGCAGACCAGAGACCAGAACATTTCGCCGTTCTTCATAAATTGCACATGAGTGCGCGATGCACTCCTGTGATGCCGTCAGTGCCTCAGTTGCTGCTATCTGAATCGCATCAAACGCACCGGAATCGACATTGTTTTTTACCCGCCCGAGACCTGCAATAATATCTGCAGAACCTGCTGCCATGCCAATGCGCCATCCCGTCATATTGTATGTCTTTGAGAGGGAATGCATCTCAATACCAACATCCATTGCCCCTTTTGCTTCCAAAAATGATGGTGCTATGTAGCCATCAAAGGAGATCTCCGAATAGGCATTGTCATGCACCACGATGATATCGTGAACTTTTGCAAATTCGACCGCTTCCTCAAAGAATGAGAGGGATGCCACCGCGCCGGTAGGATTGTTGGGATAGTTCAAAAACATCAGCTTGCTTTTTTTGCAGATATCCGATGGAATTGCGCTGAAGTCAGGAAGGAAGGCATTCTTTTCCATGAGTGGCATCTGCCACGTCTTGCCTTCTGCAAAGAGCGTTGATGTCTTATATACCGGATATCCGGGGTCAGGCACCAGCACATAATCACCCGGGTTTACAAACGCCTCGGGAATGTGCGCGATACCTTCCTTTGAACCTATCAGTGCCAACACCTCACGTTTCGGGTTGAGTTCAACGCCGAACCGTGCCTTGTACCAGTCTGCGACTGCTTCACGATACGAGAACATACCAGCGTAATCGGGATAGTGGTGGGTTGCAGGATTACGCGCTGCTATTACGAGTGCTTCAATTATATGCGATGGTGTTGGAAGATCAGGGTCTCCAACGCCCAAATCAATTACGTCAACACCCTGCGCCCTTTTTTCTGCCTTCATTGCATCAATGCGGGCAAAAAGATAGGGCGGAAGATTGTCCAAACGGTGTGCGTACATCATCCATTCATATAGGGCAACAAATCAATATAAGTGCACTCATATCTACCAATCTACCCGGTCAATTTCATTGCATGGGGTGGAGAGAAGACATTTGAGACAGGGAAAAAAAGATGTTTACCGAGAATTATCCCGGAATACGGGTTGAGGATGGCGTACCCCGGAGAATTACCGATGATGTGATACGGGAAGACTGCTTTTCCCTGTATCTGAACAATACCCACATTCTGGA
>Ga0265294_10002777_pt1 | contig 22771 bp, 15 predicted proteins | sample MunlanPumphouse3_FD_192504 | JGI IMG/M metagenome (GOLD analysis project Ga0265294, IMG submission 192504) | Groundwater microbial communities from a municipal landfill in Southern Ontario, Canada - Pumphouse #3 | ecosystem: Environmental > Aquatic > Deep subsurface > Groundwater | place... | reverse complement strand
CTGCCGATTTTACGGAAACATACATCCGGAATTTAAAAATTGAACCGTTTACGAAAAATACCATCAACAATATTAAATTACTCAGAGAGGATCTGGAAAATATACGGAAAAAAGGATTTGCTCTCAGCATGGGGGAACGATCCGCCGGCCTTGGATCCATCAGTGCCCCCGTACTTGATCTTGATGGCAGATTGCTTTGCTGTCTGAGTGTGGATATTCCGGAAATCCGTTTTAACGATGAAGCGCATCGAAATTTTTGCATCCGTGAGCTGCTGGAAGCAACGCGGGAGTTTTCAAAAGTAATGGGTTATCAGGGGGGTGATGAAAATTTTGTCGATGAAAAATCGGATTCATGACTGCTATCCCCAGCGGTCAGTAACCAAGCATCCCCCTTTTCCCGAAGGGGGATTCCCGGGGGGGGGAGCAGATACCTGAAGCACCCCTGTTTTTCCATCCAATCCGGGTATTTTATATCCATTCCCATCTATCCTCGATCAGCCGCCCCTTTTTTTATAATCGGTTTGTCCGGAAGTTTTTAAATCACAGGGTTTAAATTTATAGTATCTTGCTGCTCCCTTGAGGATGTTATAAAGATAAAAACCCGATGCCTTTTTTCTCAAACGACGTGCCCCTCCAGCGATAGCGCTGCGCAGTCGGTTTGAAGGTCGCTGATTCAAGGAGATGAAGGTGACGGTGAGACCGGTCGGGTCTCACCGTCGGGAGGCAGGAGATAATGTGAACAGAAAACAGCAGTCAATCGATGGGGGAAGGGGGAAAGGGTTACCCGTAAACGGATAACCCCTTCGGCTTACATGGCTGAAAGATACAGGTTGATGATATCTTTCAGGGTGCTCATTCTGGGGTTGATTTTGACATTTCCGCTTAACATGGCATCTTTTGCCATCTCTTCAATTTTATCTTTTTTAACACCGACTTCGGTCAGCGTTTTCGGGATTCCGACATCATCGGCGAGGTTCTGAACCGCTTCGATGGCAATCGGTGCGGCTTCCAGGTCTGATAATCCGGAAACATCTTCTCCCATAAGGGCGGCAATTCGTTTGTATTTGCCATGATCCGCCAGCATATTATATTCCATAACCTTTGTGAGGATGATGGCGTTAGCAACGCCATGAGGAACATTGAAAAAACCGCTTAGCGGATGGGCCATGGCGTGAACATTACCCAGTCTGGCAATACCAAAGGCGATTCCAGCCAGATTGCTGGCGACACACATTGCGCCGGCCGCTTCCATATCCGCACGGTTTGCGACAAAAGCTCTCAAGTATTTACCGATCAATCGAATGGCTTCCGCACCGAATGCATCCGTGAAGGGGGAGGCAACCAGATTGGTGTAAGACTCGATTGCATGGGTCAGTGCATCCATACCACAAGAGGCCGCAATGTGTGGCGGAATAGATGTCAGGACGGTCGGATCAAGAAATGCGACTTTGGGGAGGAAACGATAGCTCACGATTGTCATTTTATAATTTCGAGCACGGATGGTGATGACAGCAAACGGAGTGACCTCACTGCCGGTCCCGGCGGTTGTTGGTATCGCCAGGATGGGAAGCGGATCTTTTTCAAATTTATCAACGCCTTCATACTTGTCGAGGTTGCCGCCATTGGTCATTAATATAGCGGCGGTTTTTGCCACATCCATGGGGCTGCCACCGCCGACGGCGATAAAGGCGCCCGCGCTGATGGCTTTAGCCGTTTCGGCACATTGATAACAAGTGTCCGTACTGGGATTGGGTTCAACCCCGTCAAAAATATTATAGGTAATTTTTTTTTCGTTCAGGGCCGCTTCTACATTCTTCAACAGACCTGCACCGATAACGCCCTTGTCCGTAACGATCGTCACCGTGTCGGTATTCAGCACTTTAATTTCGGATGCCAGTTTGTTTTTGATAGCGCCGATTTCATAAACAAGTTTTGTAGGAAGGTAAAATCCAAATGCCTGATTGTAATTTTTCATTGCTACTTCCTTTCGTTGGGTGTGGTAATTTTTAATATTGTGTAACGGGCGGAATCAAACAGCCTCTCATGGCAACTGTCAGTCCGCATTAGAAATTCATCACCTCATCAAGTTCGGCCGGATCGATATCAAACACCAGCTTTTTTGGCCCCAGGCTTTCTTTTCTGAAAAATTCGGGCAGTCGGTTGTCGGCTTTGGTAAAACCCGCTTTGGTATTAAACTTTATCTCCAGCCTCAGGATACTTTTCCCCATCTCGAGAAGATCTTCCACGCTGGTTTCTTTTCCCGTCGCTGCCGAAATCAATCGGGCAATACGTTCCATGGAACCCGGAAGCGGTCCGACAAACAGGCAAAGCCCCATATTGTCGACAACGGTGGACATGATCTGCAGATCCCGTGATACAGCAACCTGTCCTTCAGACCGGTTGGGATCGACCCCCCCCCGTCCCGGAAGACAGTTTCCAGCCGTATGATCGCCGCCCATCGTTGAGGTGGCATAGGTGATCCCTGTTCCTTTGAGCGCTCTCGGGTCATAGCCGGACATGGCTTGCCCTTTTGTCGCCGGTACCCGGGTAATTCCCAGCACTCTTCCCGTTACCGTGGCACCCTGACCGATTAATTTGCCCAGAACCGTCCCCCTGGGAAGTTCATTGAGCAGGGAAATGGCGGCATCGCCGTCACCAAAAGCGGCAAGGCCTGCTTCCATGGCCACGCCGATGGTGACACCAATTTCCATGGTATCGACACCGTAGTCATTGCATAAATAATTTAATTTGGCGATCACGTCCAGTGAATCGATTTCCAGGTTGGACCCCATCAGGGCGATGGTTTCATATTCCAGGCCGGATACCACGTAATTACCATCCAAATCGTTGTACACATTGGAACACCGGATGGCACACCCCGGTGAACACCCATGGCCGACCTTTCCGCCGCGTTCGTTGATGGTTTTGGTCAGCATCTGGCCGTTTATTTTTTCCGACCCTTCAAATGTTCCCATGCTGAAATTTCGGGTCGGCAGTCCGCCGTTCTGGCTGATCGGGTTAACCAGTACAGCAGTTCCGAAATTATGAAGGCCTTTTCCGCTTTCGACCAGCTGTTTTGCCCATTCCTTGGCCTCGGCATTGAACGCTACTTTATCGGTCATTTCGAACAAATGCCCGTCAGCACCGGTATCATCTATAATGATAGCTTTAATGTACTTGGACCCCATGACGGCGCCCATTCCTCCACGGCCGCAATGCCGGTTCGGCAGGCCATCCATATCGGTAATGGCCACGGTGGCAGTTCCCATTTGCATCTCGCCACCCTGTCCGATGGTAATAAAGGATGCTTTGGTGCCGTAGGTTTCCTGGAGTTTTGTCGTTGTTTTGAAATTACCGAGGCCGGTCAACCCTTCTGCGGGTACGATCTGAATCGAATCGGCCGTAACGCTCAGGGTATTCCAGACAGGGGTTGCCGGCTTTCCTTCCAGAATAATGGCTTTTATGCCAAGTTTTGCCAGTTTTGTAGCGGCGGTGCCGCCCCCGTTGCTTTCTTTGATTCCGCCGGTATGCGGACTTTTTGCGCCGACCGATAAACGGCCGGTGCTGGGAACACGTGTTCCGGTAAACAGGCCCGGGGCAATGACAAGTTTGTTTTCCTCTCCGAGGGGATGACACTCGGGGTCTACCTCATCGGAGAGTATCTGTGTGATCAGTCCTCGTCCGCCAAGGAGCGCGTATTCTTTCGGAACCGGTTCCCTGGTGACGGTATGGGTTGTCAGGTTTACTCTGATCAGATCCGCCATTTTGTTTTACCTCGTTTTTTGTGTTTTTGGGTTAACCGTATTGGGCATCAGTCAAGCGGCATGAATCAACACCTCAGGTTGTTGCCTGGGATTCTTCCAATGCCTTTTTTTCAGCCGGTGTCGAATCTTCCGGTTTTTCTTTCATGAACGAATCTTTGCCCAGGAGAAAAAAGCTCAGCACGAGGCCAACGACCAGACCCACTGTCGGTCCGGCGATAGCCAGTGCGCCGCCGGTGATACCGGCAACCCCGCGTTCAGTATTGTTTTTGACCAGGCCCATGGCAATATAGACACAGGCAAACCCCTGGATCATCAGGGTCAGGGAAAGGGCGACCGGCAGGGCCGGCTTGAAGATGCAGATCAGGGGCAGAATCAGACAGCTGAGGAATTTCATGATATCAAAAGATGCCATACCGCCGATGATCGAATCCATGGCCTTGCGGCCGAGTTTGTACCGCTCGGAAATAGCCACCGTCATGGCTGCCCACAGGGGGCCAGCCAGCGTTACCGTCGGTGCCAGAGAGCCTTCCAGCACGTTTCTTACACCACAAAGGAGGCTCAAGCGGTTTGCATCCGGATCGATTTCTTCATCGGTTCTGATTTTGTTGGCCTCATTGACAACCGTCTGTCCCAGGATCATATCGCCGAAGGCAATGATATACGCCACCAGGGCCATCGGGATCGCGTTGATCCAGGTGCTCATCGGCGGAATCCCGACCCCGAAGATGGACATCTGCTGGATGCATTCTTTGAATCTGGGGATGAAGATGATGCCGGATTCAAATTTTGGCAAAGTAACTTCGCCGCTGATCCAGCCCACGAGAATTGCCAGAATGATTCCGGGAACGATACCGTAATTGGCGATTTTGATGAAGATGCTTTTCGAATCCGAACCCTCTTTTTTAACCCTGTCCGTAAATCCTTTGGAAAAAAGGAGATACAGCGCCAGCAGGCCGCCAGCGGTGATGCTGAAGGGGTATTTGGTGAGTCCTGCGCCGCCGGGTTGGAAACAGTATTTTCCCGTGATCGCGGCAATTCCGGCGCCCAGGATAATTCCGGACTGCATGGCCCTGGGAATGTGGTTGATCATTTTTTTTGCCAGCCCGGTCAGACCTAAAATCAGGTAAATGATACCCACCAGCATCTGCAGCGCGATCAGTGCCTGAATTCTGTCGTCACCCACACCGTATTTCAGAAGAAAGGCGGTTGTCAGCGGGATGGCCGGTGTAATCCAGCCCGGTACCAGCGGATCGCCGAATATATTTTGAACACAATACATCAATTCATGAAATGCGACGATGGTCAGCGCCAGTTCAAATGAGATTCCGAACATATCCTGCAGCAGAGCGATTGCCCCGAGAGCAGTGACAAACATGACCAGGGCCTGGTAGACCTCGGCCATTTCCACGCCAAAATGAATAAAGGGTAATCTGAATTTGAAGGGCCCCATGGGAATATAAGGCTGCTCTTCACCATGCTTTCTTTTCGCTGTAGGGAACATGATAGCCATTTGTAAACACTCCTCTTAATTAAAGTAACAACACACCCGAATATGTATACATTATCAATTGTAAGGCAACCGGCATTAATTTTTCTGCAGACGCTGCTGCTGAACTATAATTGAGCCCCCCCTTCTGTTTAAAATCCAACCGTTATCTGTAATTCTGAAACCATTGGGTTATATGCGCTATGGTAACATATTATGGAACGGCCGTGGTATATTTTGTTCTGTAAAATGAAACAAATATTGCAAATCTTGTTTTTTGTATCGTTCGGCCAGTTAAATTTGTACCATAATTCAAAACATATTTATAATTATACATAAAAAAGATTGATGTCAAGAGGAAAATATTGAAAATATACATGCGATAATTTTAGTCATAACCTGTTAAAATATTAAGATTTTAGCAGTATACACCGTTTTTCCGGGTGTCATTGAATGGTTTTTATTGAGATTGTTTTATGGCAAATAAAATTTATATTTTTTGTTTTGCTACAAGAAACACTAAGGGCGGGCGGGTTTTGATCGTTTTGTATATTGTGCCCTGTGGTGGAACAGAAGCGGCGTCAAAATAAAATCGGGTTGAAAGGCCTTGTTTTTATCGATCCACAGGGGACGGAATGAATCGCGCGACAGGAAAAGGGGAGCAGCCTTAAAATACATTCAAAAGGTATCGGGTGTGCAGGCCGGAAAGAAATTTGCGGTGCAGGGTCCTGTTTCGAAAAATGTTGATAACGTGTTCATGAATTGTTCATAAGTTTTATTTTAATAATTTCTGAAGGCCCGGCTGGAAAGAATTTAAATGAATTCATGCAGGAATCGGAAAGGGGGATGGTGACGATGCAGGCAAGGCATTTTTTTCTCTTCCTTTCCTGCGTTTGGGTGAACCGGGTGAATCGTTTCTTTTATATGAATTTATATCGGGGAAGGTCTTTTTCCAGATAACCGATAAATTCCTCCGCCTTTTCAATCGGGGCTCTGGTGACCAGGCTGACGCAGATATACAGGCCTGTGCAAACGATGACTCCCCAGACGCCGGGCCATAATCCCAGGGGCTTGAGTCCGGTCAGCTGGAGGATCAATACCAGTGCCGCGCCGCCAATCATGCTGGTCAGCGCCCCGGCAGCGGTTGCTTTCTTCCAGAAAAAGGCCCCGATAATGCTGGGCACCGCCATCAGCAGACCGGCCGACGCCGCCGAGGACAGGGGTGCGATCATGAAGGCCAGACCGGTTTTTCCGGCGGCCCAGTAGGCAAATACGAAAAAGATGGCAGCCAGTATCGGAATAATGCGTTTTCCGATTTTCAATTCGGTTTCTTCAGATATTTTAGCCTTGAATCCGTTTTTTACCAGATCGCGGCTGCACATCGAGGACAGTGTCAGCAAAATCGAGTCAATCGTGGAAATGGCGGCCGATAGTATCCCGACCATCACGATGATGGCGATCAGCTTTGGAATAATCGCCAGGGCCAGCAGCGAAGGGGTTGCCAGATCCGCAGAAGCCAGGTCCGGAAGCAGCAGCCGGGCGCTGAATCCCCACAGCACGGATACCAGTGTGTAGATTAATCCGAAAATCAGAAACCCACCGATCATCTGCTTGAACGCCGTGACGGATTTGGGCACAAACAGCCGCTGGGTCACCTGAGGGTTGGACAGTGAAAAAAACAGCCAGGGCAGGGCAAGACCGAAAAATACATTGAACCGGAACAGACCTGAGCCCGCCAGCAGTTCCGGGATTTCCGTATTCATGCGGTTAAAAAATGGCTCGATCCCGCCGAATCCTTTATATACCACAAAGAAAAGGGTCACCACGGAGGTGACCATCATGATCACCACCTGCAGGGCATCTGTCCAGGCCACCGACCGAAGCCCGGCCATATACGACCATACGATGGCCAGCAGGGTGGCGATGGCCATGGCCGTGATCAGGGAAATGGCGCCTTTGGAGACAACGGACAGCAGATACCCGATTCCCATCAGCTGAATTGCCGCATAAGGAATCAGGAAAACCAGACACAGCACGGTGGCGATAATTCCTACGGCCCGGTTCTGGTATCGGTCTGCCAGAAGCTCGGCATGGGTCAGGTAATCGTATTTATGTCCCACCAGCCAGAACCGGGGCCCGAAAAAGACCACCAGCACCAGACCGCACAGGTAGGTCAGTTCAAATCCCAGAGCGCCCACCCCCAGTTTGTAGGTCAGACCGGCCAGGCCCACCATCATGAATGCGCTGTAGGTGGTTGCCGCGTAGGTCAGGGCGGATACAATTCCGCCCAGCTGGCGGTTGGCCAGAAAGAACTCATTCATGCCGGTGCCGAGTTTTTTTCTCGCCATAGCGGCCACCACAACCCCGATGACGATATAAACCGACAAAACTGTCCATGCGTAAAAGGCTTCGTTCATGGTCTTGATGATCCTTGTGTGTTATTTTCCCGCCATCCGGCAAACATGATGAACATGCTGATAATGGCCACGATGACCCAGGCCACCCAGAAAAGAAAACTTCCCGACAGCCGGGGAACATGACCGAATATTAAAAACGGTACGGTAAAATCGATGACCAAAAGAAATATGAACCATAAAACCCATGCCCGGAAATGTTTTCCCATAAGTGTCCTCTCGATTATCTGACCGGTCAAGCCGGAATAAATCATTTTGTCAGTTAAAAGCTAATAGTCAAAAAAGCGAACCCTGTCAAACCGAAAACAGGTGATTCGTGTTGAAAACGGAAGTGACCGCAAATAAGCACGAATTTTATTCCCCCCCGGCATATGCATGAGGAGCCGCAGGAGATGAACGCCATTGCATCAATGTCTATAATATTGTCTATAACATGTTCATAGGTTCGGGTTTGATCATAATTTCGGCCGCGTTGTCGCGGGCCCAGTCCCGCCCATTGCCGGCATCTTTTCCCCCGATCGCGTCATGTCGTACGCCGGGAACGGGCGGGATTCCGCGGTCACTTATATTTTTTCAAATGACAAATAAGGGTTGAATATGACTTTTTACATAGCCATCAAAATGGGGGTTACATCGGATGAAAATAAAAATATTCTTTAATGTCGATCGCCCCTGAATGAGTTTTTTACCAAATGTTCATAAAATGTTCATAACCTGTTTATAAGTTATGGGGCCTGTGCAGGACGCTTTTTTCGGAAGCATGCGGAAACGCGTCGCAATGGTGTTTATCCGTTGAAGAAACGGTAATTCTGATGGAAAATAAAAAAGAACCGTTAAGTGGCATTGCCCTGCAGTTTCGGGTACGGGGCTGGTTCGGGCAAAAATCTTGACAATCTCCACATGGTGTGGTTTGAACAGTCTTTGTTTCCATATGTTGGGTTGAAGCTTGATTTCTTCTTCAGGCATGGGGTGAAACTATCCCCCCACCCGGCATTTTGTATTTTCAGGATTTATATGTGAGCCCAACTCCAGCTGGACAGGTTCCGGATTCCACCGGGCAGGCGCGGAAGCATCTGAAATCAATCGTTTTCTGTCAGGTATAATATACAGTAAAAAAATTCAAGAGGGTACAGGAATGACCAAAAAAGTCGGATCAGCAGATCTGCCGTTGTCAAAAAATGCAATAACCGTTCTGAATCGTCGCTATCTGAAAAAAGACAACGAGGGCAGAACTCTGGAAACGCCTGCGGACATGTTTCGGCGGGTGGCAAAAACCATCGCTTCGGCCGAGACGCTGTTGGGAACCGGACAGAATGCAGGCGGCCTTGAGGAAAAATTTTATCAGGCGATGGTCTCTCTGGCGTTTTTGCCCAATTCTCCCACGCTGATGAATGCCGGACGTGAACTCGGACAGCTTTCGGCCTGTTTTGTCCTGCCGGTCGCAGACTCCATGGAAAGTATTTTCGAGGCCATCAAGCATACCGCCTTGATTCATAAAAGCGGTGGCGGAACGGGATTTTCCTTTTCCCGCATCCGCCCGGCCAACGATGTGGTCCAATCGACCAGCGGAGTGTCATCCGGGCCCCTGTCCTTTATGAAGGTGTTTGACATCGCCACGGAAACGATCAAGCAGGGCGGCACCCGGCGGGGAGCCAATATGGGTATTTTACGTGTGGACCATCCCGACATCATGGATTTTATCATGTCCAAACGTGATCAGACGGTCCTGACCAATTTCAATATTTCCGTCGGTTTGACCGAGCAGTTCATGGAAGCGGTGGATAACGACAGTGAATACAGCCTGATCAATCCCCGCAACGGTAAAGCGGTCAAAAAACTTTCAGCCCGAAAGGTGTTTGACAATATTATCGACATGGCCTGGTCCAACGGTGAACCGGGCATTATTTTTCTCGATCGTCTGAACCGTGATAATCCGACACCCCATGTGGGGCAGATTGAAAGCACCAATCCCTGTGGAGAGCAGCCGCTGCTGCCCTATGAATCATGTAACCTTGGTTCGATCAATCTGGCGGTGATGGTCAGTGGCAATGAAGTCGACTGGGACAGGCTGCGCGACATGGTTCGTCTGGCGGCCCGGTTTCTGGATAATGTCATTGAGGTCAATCAATACCCCCTTCCGCAGATCGACGAGATGACCCGCGCCAATCGCAAAATTGGCCTTGGCGTTATGGGATGGGCAGACATGCTCATCTGTCTTGGCATCCCCTACAACAGCCTGCAGGCGATCCAGCTTGGTGAGAAGGTTATGGCATTTATCACGGATACAGCCCGAAAAATGTCTGTGGAGCTGGCTGCCGAGCGGGGACCCTTTCCGAATTTTTCCGGCAGTATCTTTGATCAGCATAACGCCGAACCAATCCGAAACGCTACCAGTACAACCATTGCACCGACAGGTACGATCTCCATTATCGCCAATGCCTCCAGCGGTATTGAACCGTTGTTTGCCGTCTCATTTGTACGTCAGGTGCTCGACAATGACATCCTGGTCGAAGTGCATCCCTTATTTGAAAAAATTGCAAAAGAACAGGGATTTTATTCGCCTGAACTCATGAAAAAAATTGCCGAAAACGGTTCGATTGCCAACATGGATGAGCTTCCCGAGAATATCCGAAAGCTGTTTGTGACGGCCCATGACATCAGGCCGGAGGATCACATCCGCATGCAGGCCGCTTTTCAGAAATACACCGATAACGCCGTTTCCAAAACGGTTAATTTCAGAAGCGGGGCCACCCGCGAAGATGTTTCCACCGTCTACCGGCTGGCCTGTAAACTTGGCTGCAAGGGCGTCACCATCTATCGGGATGGCTCACGCAACCGGCAGGTTCTTTCTGTCAGGAAAACCGATGCGGCCGGAGCAGCGCCCGAAAAAGCCCTGCCGATGGAAGCCCATAAGGCCGGACGCAAGCGGGAACGGCCGCGGGTCCTTAAAGGGGCCACATATCAAATGGAAACGGGCTGCGGGTCTTTGTATGTCACCATCAATGAAGATGACAGAGGGCTGTTCGAGCTGTTCACTACCATGGGTAAAGCTGGCGGATGTGCCGCTTCTCAGTGCGAGGCGATGGGGCGTCTGATTTCCCTGTCCTGGCGATCAGGGGTTCAGGCGCGGCAGACGGTCAAACAGCTGATCGGCATCACCTGCCACAAGTCTGCCGGATTTGGCGATAACCGCATCACCTCCTGTGCCGATGCAGTAGCCAAGGCCATCCAGCGGCACATGCTGCCCGGGGGAGAGGCCCCGGACCGGTTTGTCTCTAACGGGGGCGCCTGCCCCGATTGCGGAGGCCCGGTCGAGTACGAAGGCGGATGCTGCGTCTGCCGTGTGTGCGGATATTCCGAATGCGCGTGAGCCGGACATTTCCGTACATCGTTCAAAGCGGCGGCATTTCAGTGAGGGCAAATTCCCTGTCCTGTCACGATGGCGGGTCAGTTTGACCTATGGATATTTTTTTCGAGTATGGATATGTCGGGCTTTTCATTTCTTCGTTTCTGGCCGCAACCCTGCTGCCGGGCAGCTCGGAAATTGTCCTCAGTCTGTTATTGCTGAACCATTCAGATCCGCTTTTCGCCGTTTGCGTGGCGACATTCGGCAATGTTCTGGGTTCGGTGGTAAACTACGGCGTTGGCTTCAGGGGAAGTTATCTGCTGTTCAGAAAATGGCTGGGGTATTCCGAAAGGGATATCCTGGCGGCTGAACAGCGGTTTGCCAGATACGGCGTGTTGGGACTGCTCCTGGCGTGGGTGCCGGTGATCGGAGATCCGCTGACGGTCGTGGCAGGGATTTTGAAAATACATTTTGGTCTGTTTCTGGCGCTGGTGACGGTTGGAAAGCTGGCGCGGTATATTGTCCTTGCCGTATCGGTGCTGTCGCTTTAGCAGGCGGTTGAAAAACAGCCTTATTCCCCTCCCTTTTTGAAAACTCACAGTGAATCCAACCCGTTTTTTATCCCTCGTTGATGATTCTCCTTTGTTTCATCTTTTGCGTCCTCCTTTGTCCGCATTTTTATCTCTTACGAAGTCCTTTTACGAAACCCTCGCCCCCCCGATCTGATTTCCGGGGAGGATGCCAATCAGAGATTTTTTTTGTGACAATTTAGTCGGGCGGGTATTATGTATATACAAAAATGTAGGTTTTGATGTTCCGCCCTGAAAATCCGAATTTATAGAAAAGTCTTAAAAAACAGTCATGTATAAAAATTCGAGCTCAGTTTGGCTGTTTTGGCACCCGCATTGCAACATCAATGTGTTACAAAATTGTGAAATTCGATAAAGAGACATTGCCAAAAAAAACAATGAGGAGAAATAACGCCATGAAACGAATTTTATTGTCCTTTGCTTTGTTTGCCATCGGGGTATCCTTTTCCTGGGCAGGTGACGGTGCCCCGACACCCGAATCCAATAAAGCAGCCATCGATCTGGTTCAAAGCCATGTCGATTACGTGTGGACTCTGATTGCCGCGGCGCTGGTGTTTTTTATGCAGGCCGGATTTGCCATGGTGGAAGCCGGGCTTACGCGGGCGAAAAATGCCATCAATATCATGATGAAGAACCTGATGGATTTTTCAGTGGGGTCGATCGCATACTGGGCCCTGGGCTTCGGCCTGATGTTCGGGGTATCGAAAACCGGGTGGTTTGGGACCACGGGCTTTTTCCTGAGTGATTTCAGCATCGGGGGGGATCCCTGGGTCCTTGCGTTCTGGATGTTTCAGGTCGTTTTTGCGGCGACGGCGGCCACCATCGTGTCCGGCGCCATGGCCGAGCGGACGAAATTTACCGGATATCTGGTGTACAGCGTGGTCATCAGCGCATTGATTTATCCGATTTTCGGCAGCTGGGCATGGGGCGGGCTGTTCAACGGCGGCGGGTGGCTGGAAAAGCTCGGTTTTATTGATTTTGCCGGATCGACCGTGGTGCATTCGGTAGGTGGATGGGCGGCGCTGGCCGGTGCCATTGTGCTGGGTCCCCGGATCGGAAAATACACCAGAGATGGAAAAATCAAGCCCATACTGGGGCATAACCTGCCTCTGGCCGCCCTGGGGGTTTTTATTCTGTGGCTGGGCTGGTTCGGATTTAACCCGGGTTCGACCACCGCTGCCAATAAAGATATCGCCATGATTTTTGTGAACACGAATCTGGCGGCCGCTGCCGGCTGTATTCTGGCCATGGTGGTCTCCTGGATCAAGTTCGGAAAACCGGAAGTGGGCATGAGCCTGAACGGTGCGCTGGCAGGCCTGGTGGCCATTACCAGCCCCTGTGCAAGCGTATCTCCGCTCAGTGCGGTGGTCATCGGTGCGGTTGCCGGTATTCTGGTGGTGCTCTCGGTTCTGTTTTTTGATCATATCCGCATCGATGATCCGGTCGGGGCCATCTCGGTTCACGGCGTCAACGGCGCCTGGGGAACGCTGGCCGCCGGGCTCTTCAATATGGGTGGTACGTCTCTGCATATCATCGGCGTTCAGGTGCTGGGGATTGCGGCCTGCTTTGTGTGGGTATTTCCAACCGCGTTTCTGGTATTCAAGCTGATCCAGCACACCATCGGTCTGCGCGTTTCGGCAGAAGAAGAACTCGAAGGCCTGGATGTGGCCGAACACGGCGGTCATGCGTACCCGGATTTTGAAGTGTCCTCTCACGGCGGCATGCGGGTGTCGGAAGGAAGCCCGGGCCAGCCGGCGATCGATGCCCTTCGGCACTATAATCTCAATCCCGCCAAGCCGATATAGTAGATTGTTTGTCGTTTCCCTCCCAATAAAGGCCGTTATCAGTGATTTAAAGTTTTCCCTCCCGGCCTGTCGGATCAGCTAATCGGTCCGGCAGGCCGCCCCCCCTTTTTCCAGGGGCTCACTTAAAATTGCGAACTTGTTTCTGAGCGAACCCTAAACATAAAAATAAAAAATTCGGGGTCAGGCTCAGATTTTAATCCTGTTTTTTGGTGGACACGGGCCGTCGGTTTTCGTGAAAAAAAAGGATTGTCATCGAGGGGGCAATGGTGATAAAATGCAGAACATTATGTGAGCCACAGGGATCACCCCTGTGGTTTTTTTTATAAAAAGGAAATCAGACGTATGATCAACGCAACCAACGTCACCCTCTCCTACGGCAAGAGGGTGCTTTTCAAGGACGTAAATATAAAGTTTGCTCCGGGTAACTGCTACGGGCTCATCGGCGCCAACGGCGCAGGCAAATCAACTTTTTTAAAGATACTCGCAGGCGATGTGGAGCCGGATCACGGGGAAATTTCGATGGGTCCGGGAGAGCGGATGGCCGTACTGAGGCAGGATCATTTTGCATTCGACGAGGAGACGGTCATCAACACCGTCATTATGGGGCACAAACGCCTTCATGAATTGATGGCCGAGCGGGAGGCCATCTACGCGAAGGCCGAGTTTACTGAGGCGGACGGGATTCGCTCCGGGGAACTGGAGATGGAATTCGCGGAGTTGAACGGGTACGAGGCAGAGGCGGAAGCGGCGGTACTCCTGAAGGGTCTCGGCATCCCCGAGGCGCTTTGCCAGAAGAAAATGAAGGAACTCGAGGGCGGGGAGAAGGTCAGTGTGCTTCTTGCACAGGCCCTGTTCGGCAACCCGGACGTGCTGCTTCTGGACGAGCCGACAAACCACCTGGATTTAAAGTCCATTGGTTGGCTGGAGGAGTTTCTTTTCCGGTTTAAAAACACCGTTATCGTTGTCTCCCATGACCGGCGTTTTCTCAACCAGGTCTGTACCCACACGGCAGATATCGATTTCGGGGCGATCCGGGTCTACGCGGGAAACTATGACTTCTGGTATCAGGCAAGCCAGCTTGTCCTGAAGCAGAAGCAGAACGAAAACCGAAAGACCACGGACAAGGCAAATGAACTGAAGGCGTTCATCCAGCGTTTCAGCTCAAACGCGTCCAAGGCCAGGCAGGCAACATCGAGGAAAAAACTTCTGGAAAAGCTTACCCTGGAGGATATGCCGGTCTCTTCGAGAAAGTATCCGTTCATTGTTTTTAAGCCCGAACGTCCATGCGGAAATGTCATTCTGGAAATAGAGGGACTGTCCAGGGCAATAGACGGTGTGCCGGTTTTGAAAGATCTGGATCTGACGGTAAACAGCGGGGACAAGATCGCCTTTGTGGGTGGCAACAGTCTTGCCAAGACGACCCTTTTCCAGATTCTGGCAGGGGAACTGGAGCCGGACAGCGGAAGCTTTCGATGGGGGACGACCATCTCTTACGCCTGCTTTCCGAAAGAAAACAGCGCGTATTTTAACAACGACTTGAACCTGCTTCAGTGGCTCGGCCAGTTCATTCCGCCTACGGAGGGTGAGAGCTTTTCCAGAGGGTTTCTGGGGAGAATGCTCTTTTCTGGGGAGGAAGTGTTTAAGAAAACGAGAGTGCTTTCCGGCGGGGAGCGGGTCCGCTGCATGTTTTCCAGAATGATGCTTACGGGCGCCAATGCCCTGATCATGGATGAGCCGACCAACCACCTGGACCTGGAATCGATTACCTCTCTGAATGACGCGCTCATCTCATTTCCCGAGGTGGTGCTGTTCTGCTCGCATGACCATGAGCTGGTATCCACCGTAGCGAACCGGATTGTGGAGATCACTCCCGGCGGCGTGATAGACCGGGTGATGGGCTTTGACGAGTATCTGGAAGATGGGGATGTGGCGAGGATCAGGAATGAGCTGTGCGGCCTCACCGAAGGGGGCACCCGTTTAGCCTCTTAACGCAGTTCAAAGGCGGTGCCATTTGAGCGATGCATTGATAAACCGGAGATGGGCTGTCCCCGCAGTACATCGATGTGTGCCAATGAGTCGTTTTTGCAATCTGTCAGATACGTTCGGACACTGCCCGATGTCATTTTACAGCGGATGCCGTCAAAGGAAGAATAAACCCCTTGAAAACGTTACGATCAGATCCGGTAATCCTGCCCTTGACGAGATTTGAAAAACTTTCTATAAGTTGATTCATGGGTCACCTTCTGTGCGGTTTGATGGTGATTGTGCCTCCATCTTCAGAGGGGCTCAATGGTCAGGCATTGAAGCCATCCGGCAAAGGAGGAGGGTCAAGCCGTTCAATATGAAAGACCCTTCAAAAAAGTTGAGGTAAATTATCATAAATTCGGACGCTCAACGATGTCAGGTAAAAAAATGAGGTCAAATCATGATCGCAGAAATCAGCCGGCCCAGATACAGTCTGGGCGAGGAGATTGCCAACAGCGTGACGCACGGTGTGGGTGCCGTGCTGTCGATTGCCGGACTGGCCGTTCTGGTCACCTTCGCATGCCTTTACGGAAACGCCTGGCACATTGTCGCCTGTAGCGTGTTCGGGGCCACCCTGGTTCTTTCCTACACCGCATCTACGCTGTATCACAGCATACAGCTGCCCGGAGCCAAGCGGGTGCTTCGGATTCTGGACCATTCGGCCATTTATCTTCTGATCGCCGGAACTTATACCCCGTTCATGCTGGTAAACCTGAACGGACCCTGGGGCTGGTCCCTGTTGGGGGCCATCTGGGGACTGGCGATTCTGGGGATTGCCTTTCAGTCGACGGTGCTTTGCCGGTGGGCCTCCGTGTCGTTGGCGCTTTACGTAGCCATGGGCTGGGCGGTCGTGATCGCCATTAAACCCCTGCTGGCTTCGGTTGCTACGGGCGGACTGGTGCTCCTGATTCTGGGAGGCATGGCGTATACCGCCGGGGTCGGGTTTTATGTCTGGCGGCGGCTGCCCTATAACCACATGATCTGGCATGTTTTTGTACTGGCCGGCAGCGTCCTGCATTTTTTTGCCGTTCTTTTCTACGTTATTCCTATAGCAGGGGGTGCTTGAACGGGCCTTGCGCATGCGGCATGTCGTCCCATCAACCCGTTGTGCAACAAGTCCGTTGACCTGGGACCGGTTCCCGCTTTTCCTTCCCCCTCAGCTGTTCCAGAAAGGACCTCGCGATGGTCTCTGTCGTATATTTCAATTCAATTCCCATAAACGCGCCGAAGCGGAAAATTTACCGGCGTCTCGGATATCGGGAGGGCGTGACGCTTGTGGGTGAGCAGCGGGGCCGGGAGATAGACGGTTATATCGATGATGCCAGCCAGCTGATTGACCTGAAGGGTGCTGCGTTGAGGATTCCGGTTACAAAGCGGATTGCGTCCGAAATGACACTGGCTGATGGTACGGTCTTTCAAAGCGAACAGCTGGTAAGGGTGCTCAAAAATTGTGATGAGATCGTTGTCATGTGTGTGACCGGAGGCCGGCGGATTATTGAGGCCATCGGGAGGGATACGGAGACGGAAAACCTTTCCCGTGCCGTGGTACTTGATGCGGCAGCCAGCGAAATCGTTGATGAGGCCCTTGAATGGATCATTGAATATTGGAATCGTCAGCTCCGGAGAGAAAATAGGGGATTACCGAAAAAACGGTTTTCGGCCGGTTATGGTGATTTTTTACTGGAAAATCAGAAAATAATTTACGAGATGCTGCATCTTGACCGAATCGGGATTCTCATTACCGGAAGCTGTGTGCTTATTCCCGAAAAATCAGTTACCGCAGTTGCGGGGATCGAACAAAAATCGTGAGATGAAAAGAGGAACGGATCATTGAATAAAAAGACTGCAATCACAGAACACTTGCAACATAATATATTCATCCTTGATGGCGCCACAGGAACCGAGTTTCAGAAACGGGGGATGCCAACCGGTGTATGCCCCGAAATGTGGTGCATCGAAAATGCCCGGGTCGTTCAGGCCGTTCATTCCGATTATCTGAAAGCCGGCGCTGATATTATTTATACCAGCACCTTTGGCGCCAACAGAATAAAGCTGGGACAGTACGGGGTGACCGATATTGTCGAAGTGAACAGAAAACTGGCCGGCATTGCCAGAAAGACAGCGGGCGATGAACGATTGGTTGGCGGGGACATCGGCCCGACAGGCCGCTTTGTCGAGCCTTTCGGGGATCTTGGCTTTGAAGAGGCGGTAGATATTTTCAAGGAACAGGCCAGGGGGCTTCTTGAAGGCGGTGTGGATCTTTTTGCTATCGAAACCATGATGGATATCCAGGAGGCCCGCGCCGCATTGCTTGCCGTCCGGGAACTGACCGACGCCTTTGTCATCGTCACCATGACCTATGAAAAAGACGGACGCACCCTCAACGGGACTGATGCGCTGAGCGCGTTGATCACCCTGCAGAGCCTTGGTGCCGATGCGGTGGGGTGCAACTGTTCGACCGGGCCACTGGAAATGATCAAACTGATCGCCGCCATGAAACCCTATGCCACGGTTCCCCTGGTAGCCAAGCCCAATGCCGGCATGCCGCAATTGATCAATGATCAGACCGTCTTTGGTATGAGCCCTGAAGCATTTTCCTCGTATGGCAAAAGCTTTGTGGCCGAGGGAGTGAATTTTCTGGGAGGGTGCTGCGGAACGACACCGGAGCATATCCGGGCCTTGAAACAGAAACTGGCTCAAGGCCGGCCGATCCTGCCGGTCCGGCAGTCGATCAGCGCGGTTTCATCGGCGCGCAGGACCGTGCTGCTTGAGAAAAATCGACCGGTCCGGATCGTCGGGGAGCGGATTAATCCAACCGGAAAAAAGAAATTGCAGAAAGAGCTGCTTGCCGGGAATATGAATATCGTCCGGCAGATGGCACGGGATCAGGAAAAAAGAGGGGCGGATCTGCTCGATGTCAACATGGGGGTTCCCGGGCTTAACGAGACAGCGGCGATGAAAGAGGCGATCCGCCTGTTGGCGACCGCATCGTCACTGCCGCTGGTAATCGATTCCTCGAATATTGAAACCATTGAAACCGCCCTTCGCCTATATCCCGGTCGGGCGCTGATTAATTCTATTTCCGGCGAAGAAAAAAAGATCAGGGAGCTGATTCCTGTCGCCGCCCGGTACGGGGCCATGTTTATCCTTCTTCCGCTGGCAGATAAAGGGGTACCGGAGACCGCGGAAGAGAGAATCGGGATTATCCGCCGCGTATTTCGGGAAGCTGAAAAATATGGTTTTACCAGAGAGGATGTGGTGGTCGATGGCCTGGTGATGACGGTTTCATCCGATGCCCGTGCGCCGCAGGAGACCTTGAAAACGGTTGAATGGTGCGCTCGGGAATTCGCAAGTCACACCATTTTGGGGCTTTCCAACGTATCGTTCGGAATGCCGGAAAGAAAATGGATCAATTCCGCCTTTATGGCAATGGCCGTATCCAAGGGGCTTACCATGGCAATTGCCAATCCAGAGGCCGAGGAGCTGATGCACATGAAGGCGGCCAGTGATGTCCTGGCCAACCATGATCCGGATGCCGCTGCTTACCTGGCCCGTTTTGCAGGTGTATCCAAAGAAAAAGGTTCGCACCGGTCTGTTGAAAATCTGCTGACGCCGGCTGAAAAAGTGTCTGAGGGTATTCTGGAAGGAAACCGAGAGCAGATTGAACCGGTCCTTGAAGAGGCCCTTGGCATGGGGCAGACGGCCTCGTCTCTGGTGCATGATATCATGATCCCCGCCATAACGCGGGTGGGCGATTTATATGATAAAAAAACATATTTTCTTCCCCAGCTCATTGCCAGTGCCGAGACCATGAAAAAAGGCATCGCGTTTCTCGATCCTTATCTGAAGGTAGACAACTCTTCGGAAAGCAAAAAGGCGCGTCTGATCATTGCGACCGTTGAAGGGGATATTCATGACATCGGGAAAAATATCGTGGCGCTCATGCTGAGAAATCACGGTTTTGAGGTGCTCGATCTGGGGAAAAATGTCCCGACGGAAAAAATCATAGCAGAAGCAAAGCGGTTCCGTCCGGATATTATCGGGCTTTCTGCCCTGATGACGACCACAATGGTCAACATGAAAAAAGTGATCGAACTGGCCGGTCGGGAAGGGCTTGAATGCCGGTTCATGGTCGGTGGAGCCGTTGTCACCGAAGCATACGCCGGCTCGATCGGTGCCCATTATGCCAGAGACGGCGTGGCTGCCATCCGGGTAGCAGAAAAGCTTCTTTAAGGACTCTGCCGGCCCGATGACGTCTGCCTTTTCAAATGGTGTTTTATCTTCGAAATCTCGGCTTCCGGGAGCCTGTTTCCCGGTAGCCGGGGTATTGAATTAACGCCCTCGGGCGGATTAAAGAGCGTTATCGCTTAAAGAGCACTTTGTTTAAGAAAAAAGACAAAAAACAAGAAGCTTTTATCTTAAAATCTTCCTCAAGAACGCAAAGCTCCCGGCCTTCAAATTGGTCACGATGCATCGTGCCTCTCACCGATAGCAATCAGGTTTTTTCTTTTTAATTCTCTGTGAACGCTGTGTGCTCTGTGGTTAAAAAGAGGTTTTAAATAAAATTTCGTGTCTGAATCAGCAACAGCTCCCTTTCCTGTTTTTAACCACGAAATACACAAAAAACAAAGAACGATTCGCGCTGATCCGCGTAAATCAGCGGCAAAAAATGAAAATTCCTATACTATCAAGGTAGCCGATGCCCCCGAGAGACTCCATCGACAGGGTGATATGACGCCTGCTGGGAATCTATAATGCATTGTAGCAATCCATCGCATATTTTTCCCCTCAGCCGGTTTCAGACCGGAAATATTCGTTTATCAAACGCATGATTTTTGATAGGTATGATAGAATTTATTGACAAGGCTGGGGGAGGCACATGTCCAGATTGCTGATTACCGGTGATATTCACGGCAGTTACCACACGTGGCAGCGGTTTAAAGAGATGATCATTCCGGAGGATACCATCGTTATCACCGGGGATCTGTTTGATACCCGGTGCGGCCGCAGGCAGAATTTCGATTTTCAGCCGGAACAGATACGAGATGAATTTGCCGGTCTGGCCAATCCGAAATACATTGTATACGGCAATTGCGACGAGGAATCGTTTTATCCTCAACAAGGTTATTCCTGCTTATTTTATTTTAATGGCAAAACGATTTTGCTGCGTCATGGACATGTAAAAGACAGTTTCAGTGCTGATATCGATGTGGTGATTCAGGGCCATACGCATGTTGGCAGGCTTGAAAAAACGGGGGGTATCATATTCTTAAATCCCGGTTCCATGGCGTTTCCGAGAGATGGCGTGGCCAGTTATGCGCAAATCGATCCGGATGAAATTTGTTTGATTCGTTATAAAACCGGCGCTGTTCAGAAGCGGATGAAGCTTGCGTGAAGGGGATGAAAAACAGTTGAAATTTTAACGGTACCGGTTGAGTGTTTATGAGAGAAAAATTTCAGGCCGGCAATGTAATTCTGATCTCCATTGCCCATATGGTTCATGATATCTATTCATCGTTTCTTGCACCGATCCTTCCGCTTTTGATTGAAAAACTGGGAATGACGTATACAATGGCAGGTTTTTTATCGGTCGCCCAGAGGCTTCCGGCGTTGTTGAATCCCTTTGTCGGGGTCATTGCCGATAAAGTGGGCCCGCGGTATTTTATCATTGCGGCGCCTTCCGTAACGGCCGTTTCCATGAGTCTTATGGGGGTTGTTCCCAGTTATACCATTCTGGTGGTCCTCCTGTTTGTCATGGGGTTGAGTTCGGTTATGTTACACGTCCCCGGGCCGGTCATGATCAGAAAGGTGGCCGGAGAAAGTATCGGCAAAGGGATGAGTTTTTACATGGTGGGAGGCGAGATCGCAAGGACTCTTGGCCCGCTTGTGATCCTGGGAGCCGTTTCGTTCTGGGGGCTTGAGGGCACCTGGCGGCTGATCCCCTTCGGGCTTGCCGCGTCTGCCATATTGTATGTCAAAATCAGGAAAATCAGAATTTCGGATGAATTCAAAAGGATCGATGAAAAAAACAACGGGAAAAAAGAAACCTTCATGGCGTTTTTGCCGCTTTTTTTAAAACTCTCCGGCATAACATTTTTTGCTTCGGTGATGAAAGGCGCTCTGACCACGTTTCTTCCAACCTATATCATCTCAACGGGCGGATCATTATGGCTCGGTGGTATATCTCTTGTGGTCCTGCAGGCTGCCGGGGTGGTCGGTGCATTTTGCGCCGGCACTATGTCGGACCGGTTCGGCAGGAAAAAAGTCCTTGTGACCGTGTCTATATTATCCCCTGTGCTGATGGGGCTGTTCATGGCGGCCGATACGATTTTTGCCATGCCGCTTCTGATTCTGCTCGGTATAACGGTTATTTCCACCGGCCCGGTCATACTCGCCGCCGTCAATGAGCGGAAAAGCGACTATCCGTCCTTCATCAACGGGATTTATATGACCATCAGCTTTATGGTCAGCGCGCTTACCGTCATGCTTACCGGTTACCTGGCGGACATATACGGGCTTGAGGTGACATTCAGACTTTCCGCGGGGCTTGCCCTGATTGCCATTCCGTTTGCCGTAAAGCTGTAGTCGGATCAGGCTCATGCGCCAGCGCAGGGACAAATCAATGCCATGAAACATTCAAATATGCTGCAATTATTCCGGTGGGCGGGAAAGCTTAAAACAATCCGGCGAACCGGTTGGGTCAATAACGGTATTCGGGATGCTGAATCCGTAGCCGATCACACATTCCGGGTTGCGTTCATGGCCATGATGCTGGCCGGAGAAATGGGGCTTGATCCGCTCAAACTGGTGCAGATGAGCCTGATTCATGATCTGGCGGAAACAAAAGTCGGTGATATCACCCCGTTTTGCGGTGTCAGTAAAACGGAAAAAAGACGCCGGGAGCAAATTGCCCTGGAAGAATTGCTGAAGGATATAGACGAAGGCGTCGCCTGGTTAGCGCTGTGGAATGAATATGAGGATCAGCATACCGCCGAAGCGGTTGCGGTCAGGAATATCGACAAGCTTGAAATGGCCATTCAGGCGGTGGAATATAGTTCCGGGTACCCGGATAAAGATCTGCAGGCATTTGTCTCAGCGGCCGGAAGCCATATTTGGCTGCCGGTAATCAGCGATCTGCTTGACGATTTGATTGACTCATCCGGGAATAAAAAATAGGGCTTGATCATAACTGCGGACACAATGTCACGGGGTCCGTCCCGCCCATTGCCGGCTTCTCCAGCACGATCCGGGGGATGCCGGGCCCATGAAGCTAAAGCGCAAAAACTCGGCACGCCTCAAACAGTTTGCGCTTTTTAACGCTTCATGGCCCCGACATCTTTT
>Ga0265294_10002776_pt1 | contig 22773 bp, 18 predicted proteins | sample MunlanPumphouse3_FD_192504 | JGI IMG/M metagenome (GOLD analysis project Ga0265294, IMG submission 192504) | Groundwater microbial communities from a municipal landfill in Southern Ontario, Canada - Pumphouse #3 | ecosystem: Environmental > Aquatic > Deep subsurface > Groundwater | place... | reverse complement strand
GAAAATGCCTATAAATGAGATATTTAACAAAACTTACACTGAACGGATTTCGGATGATTATCCTATGTTATTCAGTTTCAGCGACTTTTAACGGGACACTAGTGCCCATGGAACTTTAATTCATGGGCATTTTTTATATCTTTGGTCAATGAACCTATCAATCAGAAAGTATGAAGACAGCTGTGGTATTTGGTGGATCCGGGCTTGTGGGGATGGCTCTCATTCATGAATTGATTGCCGACGAGAACTATGAGAAAGTAACTGTCGTTTTGCGTGATTATATACCAATTTCTGATTCAAAACTGGAACAGTTGATTTTGATGGATTTTCGTCATCTGCTCCATCTTAAAGGAGAGTTAAATGCCACTGATTATTTTTGTTGCATAGGTACCACTATCAAAAAAGCTGGCTCTCAGGATGCTTTCATTCAGGTTGATTTCGATATCCCAACGTCCATTGCACATATGGCCAGTGAATTTTCCATACCAAACTTAGTGGTTATATCCTCGTTGGGAGCAAATGCCGCCTCTTCTAATTTTTATCTTAGAACAAAAGGTAAGATGGAAGAATCTGTTCGAAAAATATACTCAGGAAACTTAAAATTCATTCGGCCTTCTTTGTTGATTGGAAAGCGAAAAGAACTTCGCTTTTTTGAATGTATGGCTATGGCTTTTATGTTGTTGTTTGGATGGCTTCTTATCGGTCCACTCCGTAAATATCGGGGTGTATATGCCAGAGATGTGGCCAAGGCGATGATCAAACTGACCAAATACCCTCCTGAAAAAGTGGTTTTCGAATCAAAAGAATTGAAGGATGTCTTACAATGATATTGATAAGGAGGTAAAAGTTCTATTTTATTAAAATGAGCTGGGAATATTTATTCTTTCGGTAAATGAATATAGCGCATTTGCTTCTGTATTTGCTCTTGTCTGCGACGAATGTATGAGGATGGATATTTTGAATTGAAGCGGATAGGATTTGGCAATGTGGCAGCAATTAGTGCTGATTGCCTCTTGGTTAAATTTTCGGAAGTAGTGAGAAAATGGTCTTTTGCCACAGCTTCTGCTCCATATATGCCATCTCCTGTTTCAATGGAATTGAGATAGACTTCCAGAATACGGTCTTTGCTCCAAAAAACTTCGACAAGGACAGTGAAATAGAATTCGAGTCCTTTGCGTACCCAAGAGGACTTGGGCCAAAGGAAAACGTTCTTGGCCGTTTGTTGGCTGATGGTGCTGGCTCCGCGTGGCTTTCTGCGTCTATTGTTTTCTTTTACTGCTTTCTTGATTTCTCCAACATCAAATCCCCAGTGATCGTAGAAACGTTGGTCTTCTGAGGCAATGACTGCTCTTTTAAGATTTTTGGAGATATGTTTGTTAGAGACCCAATGATGGTGTAATACGGGCTTTTCTCCTTCACTTATTTGTTGCGCAGTGCGTATGACCATGAGCGGTGTAAAATAGACCGGCATAAATCGAAAGACGATGACTACCAATATGGTTGAGGCAAAAAAGAATATAGCCAAAAATTTAATGAGGTGTCCAATTTTTCTGAACATGATAACGCAAAACTGTTTGTATAATTTACTGCGAATATACAAATTTTTTGCTTTTGACTGTTTTATGTTTCTAATGGCATTTCATTTATTAAACTATTTATTCGTTCAATTTGTTGAAATAATTATTTTTAAGGTATTTTTGTCGCAGGTAAGATTAGAAATCCTAAATCTATTCACAAATAAATATAAACCTATGAGAAAAGCACTATTATCATCAATCTTATTGTTGTTTGGCAGTTTGGGATATTCCTTAAAAGCTCAAAATGACATTTCCGATATTTTTAAATCGGGAGTCGAAGACCTGAATAAGGTCGCAGAAGGATATCTAGCACCTGCAGGTAATGCATTTGCGGCAGGGATGGGCTCGAATTGGTATAATACGGCCGATACCCATAAGTTGTTGGGCTTTGATTTAAGAATCGGGATAAATGGTACTCAGATACCTGTTGCTGACCAGATGTTTAGTCTGGCTGGACTCACAAACTTAAAAACGGTGGATCCAAATGTCACTCAGGCACCGACATTCGGAGGAAGTGGAGATGGTGTTGAATTGCGTCTGATGCAACCTCACTACCTGAAAAGTGGCAGTGAAAATCCACTCTATGACAATGGAAACGGTGTCATCACTTCGTTTACGACACCATCCGGCTTTACTCGATATGTGCCTTCTGCCAGTATTCAGCTTACTTTGGGCTTGCCTTTGAACAATGACCTGATGGTTCGTTTTGTGCCAACCATTAAGACTAGTGGTGTTGAGACTTCTCTTTGGGGAGTTGGATTGAAGAATAATTTCAAGGAGTTTATACCATTCTTTAAATATCTGCCATTCAACCTTTCTGCTTTGGTCGCCTATAACCAGTTTGACATCAGTTATGCATTTCCTAATTCTGCGCAGGTGACACCTGATAAGTTGGTCAGTGGAGATTTGGAATATGTTCCGGATCCTCAGTCGAACGATTATACCACTCAAGGTATGAGAATGTCGACCAGTTCGCTAACTGCCAATGTCATTATCTCCAAGAATTTAATTCTTTTTACACCGTATCTTGGGGTTGGTTTCATTCGGACGAATTTTGATTTGACAATGGTCGGGAATTACCCTACGCTTGGTGATCCTGTTGATACAGGGGGAGGTGAATATAAGATGCAGATCATCAATATGACGGACCCGATCAGTATCAGTTCCAGTCAGGTGATGCCGGGAGCTACGCTCGGGCTCAGGTTGAAATTCTTGGGCATCATTGCAGCGCACGCGCAGTATACGTTCCAAAAGTATCCGACGGCCTCTATTGGGTTTGGAATAGGCATAAGATAAGTTAGAGTTTTAATAGGGTGCTCATGATTTTCTGGTAGCCCAAAACCTTTCTTTAGATGAAGGTTGAAGGCCTGGTATATTGCTTGAGTCAGTATAGAGGGATAGTTATGCTTTTTTATGGGGAGTTATTTCTCTTACATCAATGCCTTTTGTGATGACTTCATGATTTTTCATACAGTTTTTAATAAAAGTCTTGATATAGGTTTTTTCGTATGAAATCGGGATTTCTATTTCTCTTCTCGAAAAGAACGGAATCAATTTTTTGATGTCAATATCATTGAACAAAAGTAATTTTTTGTTGATGACTAGTGCTGCGGGTTCGCTGCAAAGAGGTATGTATGTTTGTGAGAATATGTCCAATTCTTCGTCCTGCCATATTACATGAATGGAATACTGTATGCCTGAATTTTCTTCTTCTTTTTTGAAATTGAAGATGGCTTTTGAGTAATCGTTTGGAACAATGACCTTATTTGTCTCGTATAAATTTCTAATTTTTACGTTTTCTCTAAAATAGAGGGGCAGTTTTGCTTTTGTTAATTTTGTGAGAATCTGGTTTTGGATATCCTTTATATAAGGAAGTATAGAAACCTCAATTGTTTCTCGCTTTACTTTTTTATGAAAAGCGGTGATGGTTTTTTCCTTTTCTTTGGAAAAACACTCCATAAGGGTGGTGTCTGATATTTTCTCGGAGAGCTGGATTATTTCTTTGGACAAGTCATCTAATAGGTGGAAACCGGAAGATTGGCTATCTGCATATTCCAGAATGGCCATTTTCCCATATTCATTTTCCTCTACAAGTACTGGTTGCAGAATATATCCCCAAAGAGGATGTTTGGTAAGCGTAAGAATAATTTTTTCAGTCATACTTCTTAAATCGATGCATCAATAATCACAAACAACACCCTTTGAAAGGATGCATCAGTCCATTCAAGAATGTGTTTTTTATGTAAGATAGAGGTCAATCTTCTAATTTCTTTTCGAATACTCTAGTTTCAGTGATAGACACTTTCCAATGTGGAAAGATTTTATAATCAGATAGTATTAAGCGGATCTATTACAAAAAACAGCAACATGCTGTTGCAAAGATAAGGTTATTTTGCTGAAATTACTTCAAATGGATATGAATCAACTAAGTTTATTGTAAATTTGCAGTTTAATAAAAGGGGGGCATCAGAATGACACTCTTCTTTTCATTTAAGAAATAAACTATAAATACTAGACTATTATGAAACGACTACTAGCGTTTTTCTTTGTTCTTGGATGTCTCTCCTCTGGAATGGTATACGCAGGTTTGATGCTTCCTAAAAACGGGGATCCCGTAAAGAAATTTGAGATTGGTAAAAGTCCAATCTATCAGAAAGGTTGGATAGACCTTAACAAAAATGGTATCAAAGATGTTTATGAGGATCCGAATGCATCAATCGATGCACGTATTGAGAACTTGCTTTCTCAAATGACAGTTGAAGAAAAGACCTGTCAGATGGTCACTCTTTACGGCTATAAGCGTGTCCTCGCTGATGATCTTCCAACTTCGGAATGGAAAAATAAAGTTTGGAAAGATGGAGTGGCTGCCATAGATGAACACTTGAACGGCTTTAAGCAGTGGGGCGTCGCGGTATCAGATAATCCAAATTGTTGGCCTGCATCCAGACATGCCTGGGCATTCAATGAGGTTCAGCGTTTCTTTATTGAAGAAACACGTTTGGGTATTCCGACCGATTTTACGAATGAAGGAATCAGAGGTGTAGAAGCTTATAAAGCAACGAATTTCCCAACGCAGCTAGGTTTAGGGCATACTTGGAATCGCGATTTGATTCATAAAGTTGGTTATATCACCGGACGGGAAGGCCGTTTACTGGGATATACAAATGTTTATGCCCCCATTCTGGATGTTGGACGAGACCAACGTTGGGGAAGATATGAGGAAGTGTATGGAGAATCTCCTTATCTGGTTGGAGAGTTAGGTGTAGCAATGGCTACCGGAATGCAAACCAATTATCAGATTGCGGCGACTGCAAAACATTTTATAGCTTATAGCAACAATAAAGGAGGCCGAGAAGGAATGTCCAGGGTTGACCCGCAAATGTCCAAACGAGAAGTGGAAAATGTCCATGTTTATCCCTGGAAAGAGGTTATAAAGCGGGCAGGTATTCTGGGTGTCATGTGTTCTTATAATGATTATGATGGTATACCTATTGAAGGAAGTGCCTATTGGTTGATGGAACGTCTTCGTATAGAGATGGGGTTTCGTGGCTATGTTGTATCGGACAGTGGCGGAGTTGAATATCTTTGGAACAAGCATGATGTGGCAGAGGATTACAAAGAATCTGTACGTCAAAGCGTTGAGGCCGGATTGAATGTGCGATGCACTTTCAAATCTCCTGAATCCTATATTAATCCTCTTCGTGAATTGATTGCGGAAAAAGCAATCAGTATGGAGACTATAAATAATCGTGTTCGAGATGTACTTCGTGTGAAATTTATGATTGGATTGTTTGACCATCCCTATCAAACAGATCTTGAAGCAGCTGATAAAGAAGTTAATGGACCTGAAAATCAAAAAGTAGCATTACAAGCTTCTAGAGAATGTTTGGTTTTGTTGAAAAACAAAGATCAAATACTTCCTTTAAATGCTCAAAGTCTGAAGAACATTGCTGTGATTGGGCCAAATGCTGATGCCAAGGCTTTTGCTTTGTCTCATTATGGACCTTTGGCAACGGAGGTTACCTCTGTTCTGGAAGGTATAAAGAATCGTTTGGGTGATAATTGTGAAGTTAAATATGAAAAAGGCTGCGATTTGGTCGATGCCTCCTGGCCTTTGTCGGAAATTATGCCTGTTGATCTGACAGCGGAAGAAAAGGCAGATATGGACAAAGCGGTTGCAATAGCTAAGGAGAGCGATGTCGCCATTATGGTAATGGGTGGAGGACAGAGAACCTGCGGAGAAAATAAATCACGTTCCAGTTTGCAATTGCCCGGACATCAGGAGGATTTGCTTCGTGCGGTTTATGCTACAGGTAAACCGATCATTATGGTGATGATCAATGGACGTCCCAACTCCATCAATTGGGCTGATGCGAATGTAAATGCCATTCTTGAAGCTTGGTACCCCGGTGCCCAGGGTGGTAAAGCTGTTGCTGAAGCCTTGTTTGGAGATTATAATCCAGGTGGAAAGTTGACGGTTACTTTCCCTAAGACTGTTGGGCAGATACCATTTAATTTTCCATGTAAACCAAATTCTCAGATTGATGGTGGTATCAAGCCGGGACTAAACGGAAACCAATCTCGTATCAACGGCGCTCTTTACCCTTTTGGATATGGCTTAAGTTATACCACATTTGAGTATTCAGATTTGGAATTGTCATCAAATGAGATTACACCTGTAGAACCTGTGACTGTTACCTTTAAAGTTAAAAATACAGGTACCATGGAAGGTGATGAGGTTGTACAACTTTATACAAAAGATAAAGTGGGAAGTGTGACTACCTATGAAAAAAACTTGAGGGGTTTTGAACGTGTAAATCTGAAACCAGGAGAAACAAAGACCGTCACCATGCAAATCCGATCAAAAGATCTGGCACTTTTTAATTTACATGATGAATGGGTCGTTGAACCAGGTGATTTTGATATCATGATCGGAGCTTCTTCGGAGGATATCCGTTTGAAAACCATTCTGACAGTAACTGATTTGAAAGCAAAGGAAAATGCGAAGACTGCAAGCATGAATAAAACGGTTTTTCCCTGGGAATTCAGAGCCGGTGATGATCTTACTTTTCAATTGAAAGATGATGCCAAAATTGATCATGTTGAAATTATATGGTCTTATGAAGCCACAGGTGAGTTTGAAGTTCAGTTGACTTCAGGTGGTGGCCAATTCCTAACCCTTTTCAAAGATAAAATACCTAATGATATTAAAACATCAGATTGCGGATTCAGTTTAACCAATGCCAGTGATTTGAGAATTCTGATATCTAAGGGTAAAGGAAGGGTGATGGAGGTAAAATCCGAATGGATCAGGTAACAACAATTATGAAAAGACAATTCATAATCCTTCTTGCATTCCAACCTCATGGAAAAAAGAGAAGCAATGATAATCATGATAATGGATAGCACCATGTTAAATTCAAAAACAATTAAAATGAGATTAATCAAATTATTAAGTTTGGCAATGATTGTAGTGTCAGCCTCCTATGCTGCTGCCAAGCCTTTGGAATCGAGAAAGTTTATGAAGGAAAATATCAATTTTTCCAAGAAACAAATTAACAAAGAGATTAAAGTTATTGAAAAAAGTGGTAAATTTTTGAATCCAACCACTCTTAAAAAAGACGGCACAGTTTTCTATTGTGATTATACTGACTGGAGATGCGGCTTTTTCCCCGGCTCTGTATGGTATTTATACCAATTGACCAAAGATAAAAGCTATTTACCACTCGCAAAGAAATATTCAAAAGCCATTGAAGAGGCTAAAAACATCACATGGAATCATGACGTAGGCTTTATGATTGGTTGCAGTTTTGGCAATGGCTATAAGCTGACCAAAGATCCGGCATATAAAGAGATTATCATTCAGACAGCCAAATCCTTATCTACCAGGTTTAGGAAAGTCCCCGGGATTATTCAATCTTGGGATGCCGATAAGGGATGGCAAGCACAACGCGGATGGCAATGCCCGGTCATCATTGACAACATGATGAATCTGGAGCTTCTGTTTGAAGCAACGAGGTTGTCTGGAGACTCCACTTATTACAATATTGCGGTCAGTCATGCAAACAGGACTCTTGCTGAACATTTTCGTCCGGATGGCAGTTGCTATCATGTTGTAGATTATAGTTTGGTTGACGGCTCCGTAAGACACCGTCAGACGGCTCAGGGATATTCGGATGAATCTGTCTGGTCACGGGGACAAGCTTGGGCAATCTATGGATTTGCCGTTTGTTACAAGGAAACCGGAAATCCTATCTATCTGAATCAGGCATTAAAGACCTTTGCCTTTATGAAAAAGCATCCTCGTATGCCAAAAGATTTGATTCCTTACTGGGATATGGACGCTCCCAAAATACCCAATGAACCACGGGATGTATCTTCTGCTGCTTGCATAGCTTCTGCGCTCTACGAAATCAGTACGTTTGACATTCCGAATGCTTCTTCTTACAAATTATATGCGGATAGTATTTTGTACTCATTGGGAACACCAGCCTATCGTGCCAAATTAGGTACCAATGGCAATTTCCTGCTGATGCATTCTGTTGGCAGTATACCTCATAACAGTGAGATTGACGTACCACTCAATTATGCTGATTATTATTTTCTGGAAGCGTTAAGTCGAAAGAAAGAAATTGAAAACAAATAAAAAAGTAATGGCATAAACATTCGTTTATGCCATTACTTTTTTTGATGAATACCCTAAAAGACCAGTATCGGAAGAAGCCCAAATACTTTTAGATCGATTCGCGATTCTCAATTTCTTAAGGCTACTTCTTGCAGAATTTATTTTTCAGTCAAAGATGAAATAAATGCCTCCATTTCTTCATAATGAGCTTCAATACTTTGCAATAGTTTGAATTGCGCTTTAGAACGTTGCAGGTTATGTAAAGGACCGTTTATCTTGTAATAAGTATCACCATTCAGATAATCAGCCAGGAAACGGCTCAATTGCATATAGGTCAGAAGCCTGGCTCCAAAAGGTAACAACTTAATTTCCAATGGGGTAAGAAACTTATTCGCAGATTCTAAATAACCCTTTGTATAAGATCTGAAGATGTCCATATTAAATGAAATATTGTCCAGATTTTGGTCATCTTCTTTACCCGTATTACCGGCTGTACGCATGAAATCTCCGTAATCGGACATGACAAAACCCGGCATTGCGGTATCCAAATCTATCACACACAAAACTTTGCCCGAATCATCGAACAGCATATTATTTACTTTTGTATCACAATGATTGATGCGTTTCGGCAATTTGCCTTCACGATACAAACGTTCGCATTGACACATTTCATAGGCTCTTTTTTCAACTTCATCAACCAAATCCTTGACTTCATCCAACCTTCCGGCAACGTTATTTTTTACCGCTAAACGGAAAGATTCCAGTCGATTTTCCATGTTGTGGAAGTTTGGAATGGTTTCACCCAACGGCTCTCCAGGAATATCGGCCAACATGGACTGAAAGTTTCCGAAAGCCTGACCTGCATAATAAGCATACTCCGGAGTTACAGCCTCAAAAGTTTTGGAATTGGAAATCAGCAAGGTTACGCGCCAATAGCTCTCGCCATCGAAATAATATAATTTACCATCCAATGTGGGGATCATGGTCAATGTTTTGCGATCGATGTCTGTTTCGCCAGCTTCCGTCAATTTATGGCGAATATGGTCGGTAATGCGCTTGATATTATTTTGCAAAAGGTCAACATCCTGAAAAATATCATGGTTGATTTTTTGTAAAACATATTCCTCCTGAGCATCTTTAATATTGACACGATAGGTTGAATTAATCATTCCTTCTCCAAAAGGAGTGATTTCTTTTACTGTACCAACCAATTGAAAATGATTGGTGATGGAAAGAAGTTGAGTCATAATACGATTATTATATCTAAGGGTTCAAATATCGTTCAAAATTAGCATTTTTTCAATGGTTATAATACTAACAATTTAAATTTTCAGATACTTTTTAAAAAAAAAGGTTAATTATAAATAATAAAATGGCAAGGGCCAATTGACATGAAAACAAAAAGAGGGAGTCAACATCGTTTCATTCCGATGAATAAGTAATTTAAAAGCCGTGAGTCTATAGGCTTCCGGCTACTTTTTGCACTTTTTCCATATGTATCATTTATTCAATTTTAATTTGTTTAGCCGATATAGGCATGACTTCTTCTTTCGGAATCAAAACTCTCAGAATTCCGTTTCCATTCCAAACAGGAAGCAACAAAGTGAGGTAAAAAGCGTTTCTTTTTGGGGAAATTTGTTACTACATTTGTAATAAGAAAATATTCCATGTCACCCACAAAACTGCATCAGTCTTCGACGCTCGATCTATACTCAGCTCTCACGGAAACGGAGTTGAGCTTGCCTTTGGCCTCCGGAAAAATCAGTGCAGGCTTTCCTTCGCCCGCAAGTGACTTTGTGGATGTTGCCATTGATTTGAACAAGCATTTGATCAAGCATCCTTCCACGACATTTTTCGGTCGGGTTCGTGGACAGTCCATGCAGGACGTTGGTATTTCGGATGGGGATTTGTTGGTGATAGACAAAGGATTGGAGCCAGAGGATGGGAAGATTGCCGTCTGTTTTATTGATGGCGAGTTCACGGTAAAGCGTATCCGGTTTCAAAAGGACGGTTGCTATCTGATGCCGGCCAATGATGCGTACAAGCCCATCCATGTGACGGCCGATAATGAGTTCCTCATTTGGGGCATTGTGACGCACGTAATCAAATCGTTCTGATATGTTTGCCTTGGTTGACTGTAACAATTTTTACGCTTCATGCGAACGCGTTTTCCGTCCCGATCTCAACGGAAAGCCCATCGTTGTGCTGAGTAACAACGACGGTTGTGTCATTGCCCGTAGTAACGAGGCCAAGGCTTTGGGTATTCCGATGGGTGCTCCGGCTTTTCATCACCAGGAAGTTTTCGAAAAGCACAACGTGAAAGTATTTTCTGCCAATTTTGGTTTGTACGGTGATATGAGCTCAAGGGTGATGTCCATTCTTTTCACCTATACGCCCAAGATGGAGATTTACAGCATCGACGAGGCCTTTTTGAACTTCGATGGGTTTGATCTGTATAATCTTCAGGAACTCGGTACACAAATGCGGCACAAAGTGCTGACAGGAACCGGCATTCCTGTTTCTGTCGGATTTGCTCCCACCAAGGCACTGGCTAAAGTGGCCAATCACATTGCAAAAAAATTTCCGGAACGCACAGGAGGGGTCTATTTCATGGATAGTGAGGAAAAGCGCATCAAGGCCTTGAAGTGGCTTGGTGTGGAAGATGTATGGGGTATCGGCAAACAACACAGCAAAAAGCTGATTTATTTGGGTGTCAAGACCGCATACGACTTCATCCAATTGTCGGACGGCTGGATCAAGAAAAATATGTCGGTGGTAGGACTTCGTCTAAAACGGGAGTTGCAGGGAGAACGGACCTTGGAACTGGAAGACCTGAAAAACAAGCAGAGCATAGCCACTACGCGCTCTTTCGACAGAATGTATACGAGTTTGATCGAACTCAATGAAAGAGTCATCACGTTTGCCGTGACTTGTGCGGAAAAATTGAGACAGCAGAAAAGTTGCTGTCAGGCGATGATGGTCTTTATTCACACAAACTTTCATCGGGAAGATTTGGCCCAATGCAGTAAGAACATCGTTCTCAAATTGCCTTATCCGACCTCCTCAAGCAGCGAGTTAGCCAAGTTTGCGAAGGAAGCCCTCGCACGAATCTTTGTCAATGGCTATTGCTACAAGAAAGCCGGGGTGATTCTGATGGATATCGTTCCTGCACTGCCGAACCAGCTGAATCTGTTTGAGCATTCCAACCCAAAGCACAAAGCGTTGATGAAAGCCATAGATCGAATCAATGCTGATTTTGGACCGCATAAAATTTTATTGGCGGCGCAAGATCCGGCAAGACGTTGGAAAATGAAACAGGAAAAACTTTCGCCCCATTATACGACTCGATTGGACGAAATCATGATCATTAAAGCGGATTGAATATGTGTTTTTATTTCAGGGCATCAAAAAAGGTCCTTGAAATGCTTGAGCAGAAATACGAAGGCATTGAAGAGGTGGTTAGAAACATTCAAGGCGAAGAATTCAATGGCTTTCAACATCCCGAAACGCCGGTAGTCACCAGCGTTGAACCTGAACGCTTACAGCTCATGCATTGGGGCTTGATTCCGCGTTGGGCCAGGGATACGAGTATTCAGGACAGTACGCTGAATGCTAAAATTGAAACATTGACGGAGAAGCCGTCTTTCAAAGCATATACCGAAAACCGATGTCTCATCTATGCGGATGGGTTCTATGAGTGGCAATGGCTGGATCCAAAAGGCAAACACAAACAAAAGTATTTCATCCGGTTGGAAGATGAGCATCCGTTTTGCTTTGCCGGACTTTGGAACCGTTGGAAGGATCCATCAACAGGGTTAAGCAGGAGTACTTACACCATTATAACCACCGAGGCCAATGAATTGTTGAGCAGGATTCACAACTCAAAGCAACGCATGCCCATTGTTATAAACCCAAACAATGAACAAGACTGGCTGTCCCAGGGCAATATCCGGATGATGAACGATTTCCTGATGGGTCAACCTTGTTGAAAGCCACAACGCTATTATTGATATGCTTATCAGCGAATTTTCTCCCAATCAACAAAGAATCACCAACATCGAACAAGTCTTTTAAATTTTTATGTATTTTTATATTTTTATAAGTAAAACTTATAGATCTGATTACAAAACAATCCAAGATAGTGTGCCCGATAACAACGAATGTAATGCCACCACCTAAGTCAAACCCATCAATGGTGCCTGCATTCTGGCCGTTAGCATACAGTGAATGAAAATAATCCATTAAATTACTACGATATGGCAACATTCATAAAAAACAGACTTATTATATTCATATTGTCATCATTTCTTTTTTTTAATGTCTTGCCGGCTATGTCTATTGATCCAAAAATTGATGACCTAAGTTCTCTTCTTGAAAGATCTACCGGCTTAAAAAAAATTGATGTTCTAAACGAATTATCAGTAGCCTATGACACCATATCATATATTAAATCTTTAGATTATGCAAACCAGGCACTTGAATTAACAAGAAAATATAAAAGTAAAAAAGAGATTGCTATGTCTTTAGACAGAATTGGCAGAGTACAATTCTTTCTAAGTAATTATGATCAGTCAATTAATTATTATATGGAATCGTTAAATATTCTAGAAGGAATCGGGGATAAAAAAACTATTTCAAAATTGTATAATAATATCGGAGGTGTTTACCTGCATTTGGCTAATTATGAGAAAGCATTGGAATATTTGCAAAAAGGATGGGATATAGCTGAAGGAATTGCCTATAAAGAAATGATTTATAGATTATCTAACAATCTTGGAATCGCTTATATGAAATTGGCAAACTATGATAAAGCATTAGAGTATTATAAAAAAACGTTGAATAACTGTATTGAAACTGGTAATACAAAAATCATGGGGCCTTGTTTAAATAATATTGGAATGGTTTATTGGTATCTGGAAGACTATCATAAAGCATTAGAATATTATTTAGAATCACTAAGAATAGGTGAAAAGAATAGAGATAAATGGAGTATCTCTAATGCTTCAAGAAATATTGGGGAGGTTTATATAAAACTTCAGGATTATAATAATTCATTGTTATATCTTAATAAAGGTTTAAAAATAGCTCAGGAAATTGATTCAAAACATTTGATTAAAGATTGCGATGTTACCCTTTCTGAATTATGTTATGCAAAAGGCGATTACAAAAAAGCTTACGAATATCATAAACTGTATTCAGATATTAAGGATAGTATTTTTTCGAAAGAAATAGGAAAAAATATTGCAGAAATGGAGGTGAAATTTCAAACTTTTAAAAAAGAAAAAGAAATTGAACTCTTAAAAAATGAAAATGAAATAAATGTATTAAAATTAAAAAAGCAGAGAATCCAAAGAAATTCGTTGATAATAAGTTCATTATTTATTTTATTATTAATCATTATATTATATAATCGATTTCTGCTCAAAAAGAAAACGAACAAACAACTTGAAATTGCGATCAAAAAAATATCAAAATCAGAAGCTGATCTTAAAGAATCAAATGATACAAAAGATAAATTTTTCACAATTATCTCTCACGATCTCAAAGGCCCTTTTAGCTCATTGCTCGGGTTTTCAGATATATTGGTAACAGAAGCGGAGAAATATGATAGGGATGCAATTGTAGAGTTTAGTAAGATTATTAACACCTCTGCTCATCATTTATTCGATTTGGTAGAGAATCTACTTTTATGGGCTGGAAGTCAATCGGATAAATTACAAAACAATCCTGAAAAGGTTAATTTAAGAGAATTGTGTGTCAAAAATATTTCTGTCCTGAAAAATAGTGCAGAAGAGAAGAACATTGCTTTACATCAGGAAATTCCTGAAAATCAATATGTGTATGTTGATAGAAATATTGCTTCAACGGTAATCAGAAATTTAATATCAAATGCTATAAAATTTACGAATAGCGGCGGAACAGTAAGTATTACTTCTGTTGAAAAAGATAATTTGATTGAAATTTCTGTTATTGATACAGGAATAGGCATTAGCGAAGAAAACCGAAAAAAACTGTTCAGGATAGATACTCATTATTCAACAGATGGTACTTCTGCTGAAAAAGGAACAGGTCTGGGATTGATTACTTGTAAAGAATTTATAGAAAAAGCCGGAGGAGAAATTTGGATGGAAGGTGAGCAAGGCAATGGTAGTTCATTTAAATTCACCTTACCGATTAGCAATTGAGAAATTACCGTATGCTAATATGTAATATAGCAAAGAGCGGTCAAGTGAATACGAGGTCCTTAAATTAAAACTGACACGAAAACATATCTGAAAAGAGTACTCAGGAAAAACGGATATATTCATTTACCCAAAAGACGCAGACCACAACTATTTCCCAATACAGAAATTCTTGAAGATATTTTGCAAAACCTCATCCGACGTAATAACCCCTGTAATCTGCCCCAAATGATGCAGACATTCGCGGATGTCCTGGGAGAGGAATTCGCTGGAATGGTTGTCGTGAAGGCCTTGCTGAACACGCAAAATGGCTTCGTGAGCGAGTGTGAGGGCTTCGTAATGCCGGAGATTGGTCACTACAATATCTTGGCGTTCCAGGTCTGGAAGTCCTGCTATTTCAAGTAACTTTCCCCGTAGGATATCCAAATTTTCGCCTTTCTTGGCTGAAATGTGAATGCGGTTCTTGGAGTAGATTTTGAAAAGATCATCCAAAACCAGCTGCTCGTCTTTGGAAATCTTGTCAGACTTGTTGAAGATGATGATGAGGCTTTTGTCCTTAGTTCGGGGGATGATTTTTCCTGCCATCCATTCGATGTGTTCGCTTACCATGGTGGAGTCTATGACCCAAAGGACAATGTGGGCTTGTTCGATTTTCTGATAGGTGCGTTCGATGCCTAACTTCTCAATTTCATCCTGTGTGGATTGACGGAGGCCGGCTGTGTCGATGAAACGGAAGGTGAGGCCGTTGATGTTGACGGTGTCTTCAATGACATCGCGGGTAGTGCCGCTTATCGCTGAAACGATGGCGCGGTCTTCGTTCAGGAGCTTGTTCAGAAGTGTCGATTTTCCGGCATTGGTTTCTCCGACGATAGCGACCGGAATTCCATTTTTGAGGGCATTTCCGAGACGGAAGGAGTCTGTGAGTTTGTGCAGATGCTTTTCCAGTTTTTCGGCCAGTTCATTCAAGTCTTTTCTGTTGGCAAATTCCACTTCTTCTTCACTGAAATCAAGCTCAAGCTCTATCATGGTGACGAAATGGAGCAAGTCGTTTCGGAGCTTGTCCAATTCGCGGGAAAAGCCGCCGCGCATTTGTTGCATGGCCAGTTTGTGGTTGGAGGCGGAAGTGGATGCAATCAGGTCTGCTACGGCTTCGGCCTGGGAAAGATCCATTTTCCTGTTTGTAAAGGCTCGCCTGGAATATTCACCCGGTTCTGCCATACGACAGCCATTCTTGATCAGAATCTGTATGATCTTTTGCTGGATATAGACTGAACCGTGGCATGAAAATTCCACGATGTCTTCACCGGTATAAGAGTGTGGGTTTCGGAAGATGGTGGCAACGACTTCATCGATGATCCGTTCCTCCTGGTGGATGTTGCCAAGCAGTACCGTATGGTCTTCGGCATTGGAAATGCTTTTAGTAGCCGATGCTGCCTTGAAAATCTTGTCGGAGATGGAAAAGGCTTCAGGACCGGAAATGCGGATTACAGCGATAGCCCCCATTCCGGGTGCTGTACAAATGGCACAAATAGTTTCTTCGTTCATTTTTTATAATCTTTCCAGAACTTTTTCGATCAATTCATGCATGGCTGTCTGATAATCGGTTTTGGCATTTTGGGCCAGGCGATTGGCGATGACTAAGCATACGGTCATGGCCTTATGTCCCAATAATGCTGATAGGCCGGCAACAGCCGAACTCTCCATTTCGTAATTGGTGATGCGATATTTTCCGTATTTGAAACGCTCCAGTTTGGCATTCATATCGGGTTTGGCCAGGGGAATACGCAACGCTCGTCCTTGTGGTCCGTAGAAGCCGTTGGCTGAAATGGTCACACCGCGATGCATGTCATCCCGGCCGATGCGTTCCACCAATTCTGGATTGGCTGAAATGACGTAAGGTGCAGCCATTTGTTCCGGCCATTCCATCTGTTGGCAAAAGGCTTTTTCAAAGTCAAGGTCGCAAACCTCGTTACGGCCTGCATAAAAGTTGAGGACACCGTCAAAACCAATGGATTTTTCGGAAATGAGAAAACTCCCGACCGGAAGATCCGCTTGCATACCACCGCAGGTTCCTATTCGGATGAAAGTCAGCGACTTCTTTACAGGATTCTCTGTTCTGGTGCTGAGGTCTATGTTTGCTATGGCATCCAGTTCGTTGAGGACGATATCAATATTGTCCGTACCGATGCCTGTGCCTACGACAGAAATGCGTTTGTCCTTGTACCAACCGGTGATGGTGATAAATTCGCGATTTGATACCCGGCATTCAATGTCATGCAGAAAACCTGCAATCATATCGACACGCCCCGGGTCACCGACCAATAAGATTGTGTCTGATATTTGTTCAGATTTTAAATGCAGATGAAATATGGTTCCATCTGCATTTATAAGGAGTTCTGATGCCGGAAAGATTTTCATCTTTATGCTGTTACTTTGATTCGTTTTTGGTGCAGGGTTTCGATATGGCTTCCCGCATGTTGGTGTCCGAAACAATATTTTTCATTTTGTAATAATCCATGATACCGAGATTCCCACTGCGGAAAGCTTCGGCCATGGCTTTTGGAACTTCAGCCTCTGCGTCGATCACTTTCGCACGGGCTTCCTGTGCTTTGGCTATCATTTCTTGTTCAAGAGCAACGGCCATGGCGCGACGTTCCTCTGCTTTTGCCTGGGCTATATTCTTGTCGGCATTGGCCTGGTCCATCTGCAATTCAGCACCGATGTTCTTGCCTACGTCAATGTCGGCAATGTCGATGGAAAGGATTTCAAAAGCAGTACCGGCATCAAGTCCCTTTTTTAAAACCATTTTGGAAATGGAATCTGGGTGCTCCAGTACGTCTTTGTGGGAATCGGCAGAGCCGATGGCCGATATGATGCCTTCTCCGACACGTGCCAGAATGGTTTCTTCGCCTGCACCACCAACCAACTGGCGGATGTTTGCACGAACGGTTACACGGGCACGGGCAATCAGCTGAATACCGTTAATGGCCATAGCTGCTACGGGAGGTGTGTCTATAATTTTTGGATTTACAGACATTTGTACGGCTTGGAAAACATCACGTCCTGCCAAGTCGATGGCCGTAGCCATCTGGAAGGGAAGGTCGATATTTGCTTTGGAAGCTGAAACCATGGCATGTACTACTTTTTCGATGTGACCGCCTGCCAGGAAGTGAGCTTCCAGTTCGTCACGCTTCAGATCTCTCAAGCCGGCCTTGTGTCCTTCAATCAGGGCATTGACAATTTTTTGGGGTGGAACCTTTCGGATACGCATCAAAAAGAGCTGTATCAGTGAAATGTTCACTCCTGTTACTTTTGCGGATAACCACAAGAAGAAAGGTACGTAATAAAAAAACATTATTACGACCAATACGATGAGGATAATTAATAGTGTTGCAACCATAATGTATTTTTTATAAGGATTGTTATTGTTTCTCTTTATTTACACGGACAAGGACATTGTAGGTGCCGACTTCAGTAACGATAATGGGTGTGTTTTCATCAATCATCTCATTTTCAGAACGGCCTTCGATGGCTTTCCCTTTGACTAAGACTTTTCCGATGGGAGCAAGTCGTGATATGGTTACGCCCGTATCTCCTACAGAAACATTTAGCCCTTGAAAAGGTTCGGTCTTTGAATTGATTTCAGACTTGAGCGCCATTTTGTCCAAGGTTTTTGACTTAAAAAACCAATAAAGTACAATTCCGAGTACCAAAACTGAAATAGCCAATGTTAATGTACCGAGACCTGTTCCAAGATGTCTATAGGCCATAATGATACCTCCAGCCATACAAGCAACTCCACCGATTCCTGCAATTGAAATGCCGGGGATCAAATAAACTTCAATAATCATGAAGAAAATTCCAAGGATAATAAGTCCTATAATAAGTATCAAATCCATTTTTTGGAAAATTTTATGGAAAGATACGTTTTTTTTTGGAAATACGTAAGTAAACTATCTTATTTTGAAATTCTTGTAATCTCAAGATTACGAACTCTTTTCTCCATTTCTGGAAGCCATTTCTTAACTTTCAGTATGTCAGATTCTAATAGCAAAATTTCTGTGCTGAGTTGTTTCTGTCCTTCCGGACTGGCTTGCAGGTATTGAGCTCTTTTCTCTTCCAGTTGTATTTGAGACTTGGTGCACTTTTGATAGGTGGAACGGTAGGAAATGTATTCTTTTCTAGCTTCATCTGATTGAAAATCACTTTCCTTACTGTATTGTAGCGTATCATTGATGATGAAAATGATATCAGGTTCATTTTCATGGACAGTTGTCAAAATGGGAGTCGAGCTGTCCTGTAACAAAGAGTCTAGATTCTTTCCTTTTTGTGTAGCCTTGATGGAACGAATTTGTGCGAAGTCCTCGAGCTCTTTGATGCTTTTGCCTTGCAACAGCTTTCTGGTTCGACTGGGAATAAAGGTATATATGGCAACATAATTTTTGGGTTGGTTCCTGTCTGTGGCCAAATAACCCCTTTTTGCCGATTCGTCAATGATTAGAAAATAATCGTTGGCAGAAGAGTTGAATGGCATGTTTAACTGGTCTGGTAACAAATAGGTGTTATTTGAACTGTTCAGTCTGGTAACAAATAGATCGTATCCTCCCATGGAACCCTTCCTGTTTGAGGCAAAATAGAGGGTTACTCCGTCCGTCAGATAATAAGGATTGCATTCATCCGCTTCCGTGTTGATGGTTGCCGGTAATGGTTCATCTTCTCCCCAGTTATTGAGGGTACGGTGACGGGCTACGATGTCTAGATTATTTCCGGAAATCGGGCTTGCAAAGAATGCTCTGTCATTCCGTTCCGGGAAGTAGGCACTTCCGGCTGATGCCGGGATTTCCGGAAAGGCTTTGTTGGCCGGCATAAAGAGACCTGCTTCTTTGGAAAGTTTGATTGTTGAATATAATTCTGTCTTAGGTACCACAATGCTATCAATGAAACAAACATCTTCAATTCGCTGAAATTGTTCGATGATTGCTTCGATGGATGTTTTCAGCACTTGCCCGGATTCCTTTTTATCTTCATCAATCCTAGGATCATCCAAATATTTGTCAATGTAAATCAGTGCTGTGTCTGGTGCGTATGATTTCAGATAATATTTGGCCAGATATCTGTCAGCTTCGGGAAGTTCTTTTGCTGCTGCGATTTGTAAATGTGGCAGGGATGCTTTTGGATTTCCTGTTTCCAGTAAACAAGCGCCATACCATAAATTCAAACTGGCATTTTTAGGCCTTTTTTCGAGTTCTTGTTTGAAAACAGGAAGTGCCTTCTTATAGTCTCCTTTTGCATATATTGATTTAGCCTGACTCAATGTCTGAGCCTGAACAAAACTACCTATACTGAAAGCCAAAATAAGAAATACAAGATGCTTCATGCAAAAATAATTTTGAAAACCTCCCTAAAATGTGTCCTTCCAATACTGGACAAAAGGAAAAAAGCGCTCGTTAAGAGCTTTCTGCAGAATAGCGAAATCTATTTGATGATGTCAAAACCGATATAGGGGACCAATGCCTTCGGGATGCGGATACCTTCAGGTGTCTGGTTATTTTCCAACAACGCAGCGACGATACGTGGCAAAGCCAATGCGCTGCCATTTAAGGTATGGCAAAGTTGCGGTTTGCCCGATTCACCCTTGTATCGGCATTTCAGACGGTTGGCCTGATAGCTTTCGAAGTTTGAGACAGAGCTGACTTCCAACCAGCGTTTCTGTGCTGCAGAGAATACTTCGAAATCAAAAGTGATGGCAGAAGTGAAACTCATGTCACCGCCGCAAAGACGTAAAATTCTCCAGGGTAATTCTAGTTTGTCCACCAAAGTCTGTACGTAATCAACCATTTCCTTGAGTGATTCATAAGAATGTTCAGGTGTGTCGATGCGGACGATTTCGACTTTGTCGAATTGGTGTAAACGATTCAAACCACGTACGTCTTTTCCATAGGAACCGGCTTCACGGCGGAAGCAGGCGGAGTATGCGGTATTCTTGATGGGCAGGTCTTTCTCGTTCAGGATGACGTCACGGTAAATGTTGGTGACAGGAACTTCTGCCGTAGGTATCAGATAAAAATCGTCCAACGTTGCGTGATACATTTGATCTTCCTTGTCCGGCAATTGGCCTGTACCGTAACCGGAAGTTGCATTAACCATATAAGGCGGCTGAATTTCGAGATAACCGGCTTCGCGGGCATTGTCCAGGAAGAAGTTGATGAGTGCACGTTGCAGGCGGGCTCCTTTTCCTTTGTATACAGGAAAACCTGCGCCTGTGATTTTGACACCGAGTTCAAAATCTATGATATCATAGATTTTAGCCAGTTCCCAGTGGGGAAGGGCCTCTTCTGTCAGTTCCGGTATAATACCGCCCATACGTTCCACGACATTGTCTTCTGCACGCATTCCTTGAGGTACGCTTGTATGAGGTAGGTTGGGGATTTGCACCAAAATATCAATAAGACCGGTTTCGGCCGATTTCATGGTGGATTCCAATTCTTTGTTGCTTTCCTTGATTTCTGTGGTGCGCTGACGGGCAACGTCGGCTTCTTCCTTTTTGCCTTCTTTCATCAGTTGGCCGATGGATTTGGACAATTGGTTCAGTTCTGCCAGAGCCGCATCCAGTTTGGCCTGTGCGTTACGACGTGTTGCATCCAGTTTAAGTGCTTCTTCAACGAGTGCAATATTCTTGAAGCCCTTTTTTGCAAGCCCTATAAGAACAAGCTCTTTATTATCTGAAATATACTTAATGGTAAGCATGGCTCTGTCTGTTAATAATGAACAGCAAAGGTACGTTCAATCCGCTGAAAAATCAATATCCGCCTGAAATTTATTTCTGTCCTTCTTTTTTATTATAACCTTTCCCGAGATAAGTAGTTCGGGTTATGATATTTTTTTTATTTTTGTGTCGCTTGCTCGATTTTGGCATGTTTTCAGATAAATTTATATTCAAAGATATACGTATGAAAAATATCCAGATTTTGTTTTTTGTTTTTTTGTTGGGTGTCCTGAACACAGCTGGAGCTTCCATCCGGACAACCTATAATTTTAATCCGGACTGGAAAATATTTATTGGTGATGACTCTATTGCAAAAGAAGCGAATTATAATGATTCAAAATGGAAATCTGTGAATTTGCCGGCAGCTTTCAATGAAAAAGAAGCATTTAAAGTTTCCGTCGACCAACATACTGATACTGTAGCCTGGTATCGTAAGACGTTCTGTATCCCTTCTGAACATAAAAGTCAGAAAGTCTTTATCGAATTTGAAGGCGCAAGACAATCTGCCGAAGTGTGGGTAAATGGTCAATGGATTGGTTTGCATGAAAATGGAGTCATGGCCTTTGGGTTTGACTTGACGAAATATGTGAAATTTGGGAATAAAAAGAATGTCATTGCAGTCAGGGTGAATAATTCCTCGAAATACAAGGAACGAGCTACCGGTTCACCTTATCAATGGAACAACAATGCATTCAATACCAATTATGGAGGCTTGATCAAGAACGTATTTTTGCATTTAACCAATAAGCTTTATCAAACCCTTCCTTTGTACAGTAATTTGAAAACGAAGGGTGTGTACGTTTATGTAGATAATTTTGATATCAAAGGTAAACGAGCCATATTGCATATAGAGTCAGAAGTCAGGAACGAATATGACAAGCCAAAAACCATGAAACTCAACGTGATGGTTCGTGACAAGGAAAAGTTGTTGGTGCGCGAATTTCAATCTGAAGGTGTTACATTGCAACCAGGTGAAACCAAAGTAATAACCGTTTCTGCAAGCATGAGGAACCTTCAGTTCTGGAGCTGGGGATTTGGATATCTGTATGAAGTCAATACCTCCATTACGATGGGCAGAAAAGTGATGGACCTGGTTCGTGTTCATACCGGTTTCAGGGAAACCCAATTTACGAATGGGGTATTTAAATTGAATGACAGGGCGTTGCAGCTAAAAGGTTATGCGCAACGTTCCGGCAATGATTGGCCTGGAGTAGGGACTTCTGTTCCGGCATGGTTAAGTGATTACAGCAACAATCTGATGATAGAAAGCAATGCAAATCTGGTGCGCTGGATGTATGTAACACCTTGGAAACAAGATGTGGAATCCTGTGACAGGGTTGGCTTGATTGAAGCTATGCCTGTAGGAGATGCCGAAGAAGACGTAAACGGCAGGATGTGGGAGCAGCGCAAGGAGCTGATGCGTGATGCCATCATCTATAACCGCAATAACCCGAGTATCATTTATTATGAAAGTGGAAACAGTGGAATCAGTGAAGCACATATGGCAGAGATGAAGGCCATCCGGGATGAGTTTGACCCCAATGGTGGAAGAGCCATCGGTTGCGCAGAAATGCTTGACAGCAAGATTGCAGAATATGGAGGAGAAATGAACTATGTCAACAA
>Ga0265294_10002775_pt1 | contig 22777 bp, 22 predicted proteins | sample MunlanPumphouse3_FD_192504 | JGI IMG/M metagenome (GOLD analysis project Ga0265294, IMG submission 192504) | Groundwater microbial communities from a municipal landfill in Southern Ontario, Canada - Pumphouse #3 | ecosystem: Environmental > Aquatic > Deep subsurface > Groundwater | place... | reverse complement strand
ACGTAACTGGCCTTTGGCAGCGGCGTTCTCTTTATTACTCACATTAGTTTCAATTGTGGGAATTCTTTACATTTACAGGAGGCCATCTTATGCGCAAAAATCCAAAAAATATCAAAGGGGTAAATAGACACAAACATGAAAATGTATTTTCTCTTACAGTCTTAATTGTTTGTGTCATATTTTTATTATTACCTCTATTTACAATAATATTGTTTTCTTTCAACGAATCAACCCAAAGTGTTTTTACTTCGTTTTCCCTGCATTGGTATAAAGAACTCTTCTTTAATTCAAGAAACCTTTTTCAAGCTCTTGCCAACAGCCTTTTTATAGCAATAACTGCCGGAGCTGCTGCAACTTTTCTTGGGACCCTAGCTGCAATTGGTACAGGACTTAATAAACAGAGTAAATCCACCTTTGTAAATCTAATTACATTCCTTCCTTTAGTTTTGCCTGAAGTAATAGTTGGAATATCCCTGGTAATGTTCTTTTCAAAAATAAGTTTGAGCTTAAATCTTTTTACAATTTTCTTAGCTCATACTACCTTTTGTCTTCCCTTTGTCTACCTTACAGTTCAATCAAGAATGCAAGGCTTTGATTTTACCATCACTGAAGCCGCAAGAGATCTTGGTGCAACAGAACGACAAACTTTGACAAAGATTATAATTCCTACAATAGCTCCTAGTATCTATTCTGGTTTCATTTTGGCTATAACAATGAGCTTAGAAGACTTTATAATCACATTCTTCGTTTCTGGTCCTGGGTCTACCACTTTGCCTCTTTATATATTCTCTTTGATTCGTTTTGGTATTACACCAGTAATTAATGCTCTTAGCTTTTTTATAATTCTTACTTTATCATTGTCCGTTTTTACAATGAAAAGGTTCATCAAGAACCTAGCATCTTCAAGATAGGAAACCACTATGAAAATAAAAAAAATAATGAAAATAGTTTTCTTGGTTTTATTGGGAATTGCAGTAATACTTTTTACAATAAACCGCCAACAACTCAAAAAAAATACTCTCTACCTTTTCAATTGGACTTGTTACACTCCACAGAGTGTTATTGATGAATTTGAAAAAGAATACAACGTAAGAGTCGTCGTAGATAATTTTGCTTCTAATGAAGAAATGTTCTCAAAATTACTTTCAGGAGCTGATGGATATGATATAATTTTTCCTTCACAAGACTATGTATCAATCCTAATGAAACTTGAAATGCTGGATAAGATCGATAAGAACGATTTGAAAAACTTTAAATACATCAGTCAAAATGTCAAAGACAAAGCAACTTATGATCCAAATTTTGAATATAGTATTCCTTATTTCATGGGCGCTAGTGGCGTATCTGTCAACAATTTAAAAGTAGATAATTATGATGACAGCTGGTCCATTTTCTCTAGAAAAGACCTCAAAGGTAAGATGTCGATGATGGATGACATGAGAGAAGTAATGGGAGACGCTCTAGCCTATCTTGGGTATTCAATAAATACTCTTGACCCTACAGAGCTAAAAGAAGCTGAAGACCTTATAATTAACGAATGGAAACCAAACTTAGTTAAGTTTGATAGTGAAGGTTTTGGTAAATCTTTTGCCTCTGGAGATTTTAACGTTGTCCAAGGATATGCGGAAGTTGTATATGGTGAAGTCCCGGAAGACAAATGGGATAAAATCGATTTTTTCCTTCCTAAAGAAGGAGGCCCTCTTTATATTGATTCAATGTGTATTTTAAAAGGAGCAAAACACTATGACCTTGCTTTAAAATTTATTGATTTTATTCTTGATCCTCAAATATATGCCTTATTCCTCGATGAGTTTTCTTTCCCTTCCAGTACAAATACAGATGCTATGAAATTCACGACTGTGAAGCCAATGTATAGTACAGAAGATTTAAAAAATTATGAAATAAAAGATGACTTAGGAGAAAATCTATCCCTTTACACTGAAATATGGCAAAGAATAAGGTTTTCACTCTAACAACAATTATTACTTTACAACTAGTTTTTATTGGTTTATAATCGATAAATATAATTCTACTAAAGGAAAAATTCATGAAAAAAATTATTATTGTTACTCTGATTTTGTTGATGAGCCTTTCAGTTTTTGCATCCGACGGTCTCACTTCTATAATTGAACTTGGATTAGGCATCGCTGAGTCTGCTAATCAAAGTAAAAAACTATCAGACTCAAGTGAAAAGAAAACCATTATGCAAATTGAAAGCTTAATAAACGAACTACCTCCTGATGCTGATAAACAAGCATTCTATGAAGAAAACAAAGTAAAAGGAGTTGGTCCTGCTTTTGGGAACCTTTTATTAGGATTTGGAATAGGATCTTCTTGGCAACATAATACAGTATCAGCCATGACTCAAAGTACAGTAGAGTCACTTGGACTTGCACTTGGTTTAGGTACTGGATTAGGTTTATTGGCTTGTGACTTCGTTTTTATAAGAATGTTTACAGGAGACGCACTAGCTACTGAAGCCGATCCTTTAATTCAAATGGCAATAATCAGTGCTGGTGCGGGAGTTGCTGTTGGTTTAGTAAGCCGAGCAATAGGTTTTTTGAGCGCTTTTACCTACGCTGGACGTTATAACAGAAATCTTAAAAATAGTCTTGATCTTGCATTTATTCCAGACCCTATTAACAAAAACTTTACCTTTATGGCAAAAGTTTCTTTAGACTAATAAAAAATTTATTAAGATAAATCTTAGGTATTAAAACCTAAGATTTTTTTTTATCTATTATCTTCAAAGAAAGAGTGCATGCATTTAGTAAGATAGAAGGTGTCTTCTATTCCACCAGTTTCATATGGTGAATGCATCGCTAATTGAGCTACACCAATATCAGCTGTATCCAAAGAATAGTGAGTATTAGCAAGATTACCCAAGGTAGAACCACCAGGAATATCAGAGTTGTTCTCAAAGTCTTGGAAAGGAATATCCTTCTTATTTAACAAATCTTTGAGATAAGAACTACTCACAGCATCGGTAGTATATTTTTGATTGGCACTATGTTTAATCAATATTCCACCATTAATTTTAGGATGATTAGTTGGATCAGCAAACTGAGGATAATTTGGATGATAAGCATGACCATTATCACAACTCAGCATAAAACTATTTGCCTTAAACATCATCTTATCTTCCAAGCTCCAATCAAGGTTGTAAGCAATACGATCAAAAGTGCTAATCATAAAATCACTTAAAGCCCCTTGCTTTGAACCGCTTCCAACCTCTTCATTGTCAAACATGCAAATTGCCTGTATATATTCTGACTTCTCACTTCTAGTTAAAGCCATTAAGCTGGAATAGGCACATTGAAGATCATCAATTTTTGTGGAAGAAAAGAACTCCTTGTTAGCTCCCCATATTGTACCAGGCGTTTTATTGTATAAAAAAAGATCAGAATCTAAGATGTCAGATTCTTTTATTTTGAGTTTCTCCGCAATTAAAGTAGATAGTTTAATATCTCCTAACCCAAATAATGGAAGCATTTCCTTTTGTTTTGTAATCTTAAGACCATCATTAACCTTCCGATTCATATGAATAGCAACACTAACAATTTCAATTAAATTACGTGATAAATCAAGGAGTTTTAAACTAGGCTTATCATTTTCTTTAACCATAACCCGACCTGCAATAGATAAAGGTCGGTCAAACCAAGGATAAAGTAACATTCCTCCATAACCCTCAGTATTGAGAACTACATATCCTTCTTTTTTAATTTCAGGATTACTCTTGATTTTAAATGAAGGAGAATCAGTATGAGAAGAAACTATTGAGTAACCCTTAATATCATTTTCAGGAATAGTAAAAGCTATCAAAGATGAACCATTTCTAGTTACATAATATTTTCCACCTTTTTGAATTTTGAATTTTTCTTTTTCTAAAAGACAAACAAATCCATTCTCCTCTAACAATTTGGCTGAATTGTTTACTACATGAAAGGGGCTTGGGCTATTGCTAACAAAAGCCATAAAAGACTTGGTTGTTTTCTCAAAATTACTTTCCATAAAACTACCTCCTAAGACTTTTTTACTATAACAGAATAAAACAAAAATGACAATTTATCTAATATTTGTTTTTATAAGGTGAAAATAGTTGTATAATAAAACTATGATACGAAAAGATATCTTTGCAGGTTCTTGGTATCCAGAAAATAAACAAGAACTGTTAAACATGATTAGCTACAAAAAGGTAGACAATCCTAAAGTTCGCTTTGCTGTTATTCCGCATGCTGGGTTGTTTTATTCTTCTTTTTTTATTAAACAATTTTTTAGCAACCTTGATTTAAATATCACAAGACTATTAATTATTAGCCCCTCTCATTACTATAGAATCCCAAACGACCTAATTGGTAGTGATCGGTTTGATTCATATGAAACTCCTTTAGGTAGTATCAAAGGGTTTTCTCTTAGTACTTTTGAAAAAGGTTATAAAGAAGTTATACAAGCAGAGCATGCCGTTGAAATGGTACTACCGTTCTGTAAACTAAGAGAAAACCTTAGAGTTAGCACTGCCATTGTAAATAACTTTACTTCCTACAAAAAAGCTCTTTTTTATGCAAAGAAAATTATTAGTTCTATAGATGAAAATACAGCAGTTGTAGCTAGTAGTGATTTTACTCATTATGGACCGCGCTTTTCATTTACCCCTTTTCAAGGCTCAAATCCGGAAGAATCTGTTTTTGAAGCTGATAATAATATTGCTCAATTATTCTGTTCTGGACAGGGAGAAAAAGCTTATGAAACCGCCAAGAAAAATGGTGCTACAATTTGTGGACTTGCTCCAATTCTTGTTGTGTCTGAAATAGCTCGGCTCCTTAAATATAACGGTTTTGTATCTGGCCATTCCAATTCAAATATTGTTAATAAAACAAAAGAAGAGGATTTTGTTTCCTACTTCTGTTTGTTATGGAGAAAAAATGAAATTAGAAGATAAAAAAACATTACTTTTGTTGGCAAGAAACTCAATAAAAGAACAACTAGGACTTCCATTTGAAAAAATAACAACAACTTCCACACAACTTAAAGAAAAGAGTGGGTGCTTTATAACACTAAAAGAAAATGGCACACTAAGAGGTTGCATTGGTTTCATGACTGGTTTTAAGCCCCTCTATGAAACGGTTCCCTCACTTGCGGTTGAGGCAGCTTTTAAAGACCCACGTTTTAATTGTTTAAAACCAGAAGAAGTGGATAAAATTAATATTGAAATTTCCATCTTAAGCCCTTTAAAAAAGATTAACTCACTTGAAGAGTTTACCCTTGGACAAGATGGAATAATAATTTCTCAAGGCTTTCACCAAGCAGTCTTTTTGCCTCAGGTTGCAAATGAAACTGGTTGGAACAAACAAGAATTTCTTGAAGCTTTATGCAGAAAAGCCAATTTAGATCTTAATGCTTACAAAAGTCCTTTAAGCCATTTTGAGATTTTCACAGCAGAGGTGTTTGGAGAATGATTTGTGATTTTTGTTACTTAAAATGCAATATTAAAGAAGGAGCCTTTGGACATTGTCATGTTCGAACTGTAAAAAATGGTGAATTAATTAGCACGGGAGGTAATTTTCTTCAAGCCATTTGTGAAGACCCAATTGAAAAGAAACCTCTTTATCATTTTCTTCCCGCAACTTGGACAATGTCAGTTGCTCAAGCTGGTTGTAACTTTTCTTGTGATTTTTGCCAAAATTGGGAGCTTTCCCAGCGTAGTTATAATTACAAGGGAAAAGAGATTACGCCTAAAGAACTTGTAAAAAATACAAAAATACAAAAACTCCCATCAATTAGTTTTACCTATAGTGAACCTTTAGTTTGGCAAGATTATGTCTATAAAACCTCTGTTATTGCAAAAGAAAATAACCTATCTACAATAATGGTTACAAATGGAAGCTTTTCAAAAGAAGCTCTTATTAGAATTTCTCCTGTTGTAGATGCTTATAACATCGATTTAAAAGGTGATGAAAATTATTACAAAGAAATTTGTCATGGTGCACTAAAACCTGTTTACAATTCAATAGAATATCTTATAAAAAATAATAAACATGTTGAAGTTACAACCCTGGTTCTTGAGAAATTTCATACACCTAAAATAATAAGCCAGATTGGTAAAGAACTTTACAACAGAGGCGTTGAAATTTGGCATATAACAAAATTTTATCCAAATTATAAAATGGCAAGTGAACAACCTACAAGTGATAAATATCTTAAAGAAATACTTGAAATCGCAAGAGCTGAAAAGATACCTTTTATTTATCCTGGAAACAGCATGTATTTTTCATCAACAATTTGCCCCAATTGTCATAAAATTCTATTTACCAATCATAATGATCATTTTCTCACAAAAAAGGAACTTCAAAACAATATAAAGGATGGAAATTGTGCTTTTTGTGGAAAAAAAATAATTTCTTAAAGTTTTCTTTTCTTTACATTTAAAATTTCTGTGATATTCTTATTAGAAAGGATGGTTTTTATGTTTTTTGGTGATCCTAAATTTAAACCTTTAGCCGATTTGGCTAATAAAGCGGTAAGAAACCCCAATAATTTTAATTGGACTTTCATAGCAATCTTTGCAGTAGTCGTAATACTTTACATCAATGAAGCTGAGAAAAAAAATTATAGAGTTATTAAAGCAGCCCTATCTCTTTATCTAGTTCATTGGTTTTACGAAATCGTAAATGCCCTTATTTGTTATTTTTCTGGGTATGCGCTTTGGAGTGTTTCTCCAGAAAGCACCTCTTTCATTTTGCTTATTGGAGTTAGTTGGGAACTTTCTATGATGTTTGCAATAGCCGGTTTTACCATCAAATTAATGCCAGAAGATAAAAATGCAAAAATTTTTGGCATCAACAATAGAATAGTTTACATAATTGGATCTGCCTTAGGCTTTTCTATATTTGAGATTTTTCTTGCATGGACGCCTGCTTTCATTTGGGTTTATAAATGGTGGGGAGCTATTCCAGTCTTCATTACTACATATATTCCTTTCTTTTTAGCTTGTAGCTGGACGTATGATGCTACTTCAATAAAACAAAAAAGATTCCTTTCCATAATGGCTATTATTGATATTGCTCTTTTGGTAATATTGATTCCATTAAAAATTATTTAGGAGAAAAAATAATGAATCAAGATTTGATTAATATGATGCTTAGACCACCTGAAATTTTAAATAGTAAAAGGGTGCTTTGCATCCAACCACATCCAGATGACAATGAAATTGGAATGGGAGCAACCATCAAAGTCCTTGCAGACAGAGGTTGTGAAATTCACTATTTAACAGTTACTGATGGAAGACTTGGGACACAAGATCCAGAAATAACTCCTGAAAAGCTTGTAGCTACAAGAAAAGTAGAACTTCAAAAAGCTGGTAAAATGCTTGGTTGTTCTAAATTTTTTAATTTCAACTATCTTGATGGATCCTTGAAGGATATTCCTGAGTTAGCAAAGAAAATAGCAATCTTAATTAGAGAAAACCAATATGATGCAATTTTTACACCAGATCCTTATAATACTTATGAAGGTCATAATGACCACATCGTAACTGGAAAAGCAGCTTGTCAGGCTTTTATTTCATCAAATTTGAATAAATACCCAGAAAATACAACAACTAAGCCTTGGCAAACAGCAGCTATTTGTTTTTACTTTACTTCCAAACCAAACACTCTAATTGATATTGGAGATAATTTTGAACACAAATTCAAGGCTATTGCCGAACATAAATCTCAAATGGATACAAATACTCTAGAACTTTTTAGGATCTATTTTGAAAACAAATCTCGTAAACTTGGGGAAAAGCTTGGTTGTAAGCAAGCTGAAGATTTTAAAGTGTTAGGACCTTTACACCTTCATTGTTTTCCTGAGGCTGATACAATTTAAAAAATCCTACTTTTATTTTTTCTAAATCTATGATATTGTGCTCAAGAAGGGGAAAAATGAGATTTAATTTTTGTACTATAAATAATTATGGATTTTCAAATTTAGAGTACAGTAAAATTGAGTCAGAAATTCAAAATCGTAATAGAACAAAAATTAAGAATTTTAGCTTCCTTCTTATATTTTTTTATGCATCTTTAATTTTAAAAAACTTAATTTTTCAGTTTACTGTTGATAAGCAAATAAATGCAAATTTTCTGTTTCTTTTTATTTCTCCATTAATTTCTTTATTCATTCATCTTTTTTCAAAAAGCAATTTTGCCAAAAGAAAACCTGTATTTTTTGAAGAAACTTCTCTATTTCTTATTGGAATGTCTGCAACCCTTTATTTCTCAAAATTCAACCAAGACTTTTCTTACTTTGCCTTGGTTATTTGTCTTTCCTTACTTCCAAACTTGAGAATTGCAAATCTAAAAAAAGTTATTATTTTTCAAATTATAACCACCCTTTTTTCTTATATATTTTTAATTCAACAAAGAAAATTTGATATAAATTTCATTTCAAATATAGATAAAATTCTAATTGCTTTAATCTCTTTAGTTTTTGTCTACGCTAATTTCTATCATTACATTGATAAAATTAAACAAGAAGAGAAAATTAAAGAACAAGAAAAAATTTTTAAAATACTTTTCCCAATAATAGAAGAAGAATTTGCTTTTATTGCACAGATAAACCTTGATACTGAAAAAGTTACCATTTTATCAAATGCTCAAGATTTCTTTAATCTTAAGAAAAAAATTGCTACAGTTAGTCTTGAATTTTACTTAAAACTTATTTATCAAAAGAAAGATGGTAATAATTTTTCAATTCCTAAGATTAAAGATTTTAAAGAATCCATCCTTACTGCTTTTTCTCAAGAAGATTGTATTGAAGATGCATACTTTATGGCCGATGGAACTCGTAAAAGGATTATTACTATAAAAGTAAGTACTGATCCTTTTGTTTATAGTGTGGCATGGATTGATATAACGCCATTAGCTAAAAGAGATAAACAAAAAACTGAAGAAATGCGTTTTGCCCTTCATAAGGCTGAAGAAGCTAGCTTAACAAAATCAACATTTCTAAATGCAATGAACCATGATCTTAGAACTCCCTTAAATGCAATTATTGGAATGACAGATCTTGCTTTTCAAGATTTTAAAGACAATAAACCTTTAGAAGAAAAGCTAGAAACAATAAAAGATTCCTCAGAAAAACTTCTTAATATAATTGATGAAATTCTTCAGATGAGTCGACTAGTTTCAAATCAGTGTTCCTTTAATTTGACTTTAGAAAATCTTAATCAGCTTATTTTCGATATTAAATATGAAATAAATCCATTGTTTATAAGAAATGAACAAAAATTGATAATTACTTGCAATATAATCCATTCAGAAGTCCTTTTAGACAAACTGAAATTTCTTAAGATTATTGAGAATCTTTTAGACAATGCTTCTAAATATTCACCAAAAGGAAGCAAAATAAAACTTGATATAAATGAAAAAGGAAAAACTCTTGATAATATAATTCACTATACTATCCAAGTTGAGGATGAAGGATGTGGAATTCCTAAATCTGAGCAAGACGTTATTTTTAATTCTTTTTATAGAACTGGAATTGCGGCTAAAGGTGGAAAAACTGGATTAGGTCTAGGGCTTTCAATAGTAAAGAATATTGTTGAAATGTTTCATGGTACAATTAATATTCAAAGTAAGATTAACAAGGGAAGTATTTTTACCATTAACTTACCTATAAAAATTCCAACCAATGAGAAAGAACCTAAAAAAACTGAAATACCGGAAAATTTAAAACTAGAAGCTTTGAAAGGAAAAAAAATTCTAGTAATTGAAGATCATCCCTTGAATCAAAAGCTTCTTGTAGCTATTTTAGAAAATTATGGTTTTACTACCACGCAGGCAGAAAATGGAAAAGTTGGGTTAAAGGCTTTTATGAACAGTAAAAAAGATGAATACTTTGCCATTTTAATGGATATCCAAATGCCTGTAATGGATGGATACGAAACTACTGGAGAGATAAGAAAAAGTAAACACCCAAATGCTCTTTCGATTCCAATAATTGCAATAAGTGCAAACACTTTTGAAGAAGATATTGATAAATGTCTTGCTAAAGGAATGAATAATTACTTATCTAAACCTATAGATAAAAACAAATTATTACAGATTCTATTTGATTATATACCTAAATAGATAAAAAATCTTCTTTGTTGTTGACATATGTCGAAAACTATTGTACATTATAAGAGTAAATGACATATGTCGGAAACAAATAAATTGACAAGGAGATTTAATTATGCCAAGATTTGATGGAACAGGTCCGGAAGGACAAGGAAAATTAACAGGAAGAGGCTTAGGTAATTGTAATATACAACAAACTGATACAAAAGAGCCTATAGTAGCAGAAAATAGAATGCCTTTAGCTGGCAGAGGTTTAGGCCTCGGCTTAGGACGAAGAGGTGGAAGAGGCTTCCGTTCATGTGGTAGACCCATGGGTGGTGGTAGAGGAAGAAGGGGAAACTGGTAAGGAGTGATTAATGCCAAGACCAATTAGAAAAAGACGAATTCACAGAATACCATCTTTTAATAGCTTTGGACCGTTGGATAAAAAGAGTGAGTTGGAACCAATAAAGATGAGTTTAGAAGAATACGAAACAATTAGACTGATCGATAAAAGAGGTTTCACTCAGGAAGAATGTTCTCGACATATGGACATTGCAAGAACAACGGTTCAGCAACTTTATAATGATGCAAGGTACAAAGTCTCCCTATCGATAGTTGATGGAAGACTGCTCATAATTGAAGGTGGAAACTATTTATTATGTGAAACAGAAGAAAGTCCTGGTTACGGCAGACGCAGAGGTCGAGGCGGTGGCCGTGGAAATGGCTTTGGCCCACTTAGAAGATAACCCTTATTAACCCTCCCTAAACGGAGGGTTTTTTAAACGCCAATAAAATAGTAAACAACAATTCCTAAAATTCCGCTTACCATTAACATAATAATTGGATTTATTTTCTTCCATCTCAAGAGAACCAAAATTATAGCAAACAAAACAATTGCAACATAATTTATTACACCATTTGTTAAAGGACTTATTGCAATTTTAAAAATTGCAACTCCTGCAGCAGCTATCATAGCAACTACAGCGGGTCTAAGACCAGCTAAAATACCTTTAACCCAATTGAGTTCCTTGTATTTAAAATATAAAAAAGCAAGAAGAGTAACTATTAACAGGGACGGTAAAAGACAACCCATCGTAGCAACAAAGGCTCCTTTTAAACCTGCTATTCTAATACCAACAAAAGTTGCACTATTAATTGCTATGGGACCTGGAGTCATTTGGGCAATACTTATTAAATCTGTAAACTCACTTAAGCTCATCCAAGAATGAATATTGACTATCTGTTCCTGAATAAGAGGAAGAGCAGCAAGTCCTCCACCAAAGCTAAAGGCACCAATATAAATAAAACTTAAAAAAAGATCTAAAAGCATTACTTGGTTACCTCCTTCTTTGATTCTAGGTGAGAATAGAAGAACCCAAGGATACCACAACAAAAAATGATATACATAACATTAACACTGAAAAAGAAAGAAGAAACAAAAGCTAAAAACATTGCAATAATATAAATCACTTTCTTTTGTTTAATTACATTTGCTCCAAGATTAATAACTACATCAGCAATTATAGCTGCAATTGCTGGTTGCATCCCTTTTAAAAAGGCATTAACGATAGGATTTGTTTTAAAGGCAATATAAAACTGAGAAATTATTGAAATAATGATAAAAGGAGGTAAGATTGTTCCAATTATTGACAAGAAAGCTCCAAAAATTCCTCCAATTTTATAACCAACAAGAAGAGCACCATTCACGGCAACCGCTCCCGGAGCGGATTGTGCTATAGCAACTAGATTCAACATCTCTTCATCATCAAGCCATCCTAACTCATCAACAAATTTTTGCTTCATTAATGAAACAATGACATAGCCTCCACCAAACGTGAAAGCGCTTAATTCAAACATAGTTGAAAATAATTTCATATACCGTTTAAAAGTCATTAAATCCCCTCATTATGATTTTCAAATTGATTTGCCCATCTTATCACTTTTTCTAAGAAAATCCAAAGGTTTAACAGTTTCTAGGAAAAACAAAGGATATATATTTAATATATTAAGGTATCTAGTATTTTTATATATCCTTGTGATAGTATAAGTTGTGTTTGCAGTTAATGTAAAAATCTTATCTTTTTAATAAAACACATATGAAGGAAATAAATGCTTTATTCAAAATTGGGGAAAAATGTATACACTCTTGCCTTGCTTAATTTTATTAATGGACTTGGCTCTTTTGTATTTCCTTTTTTGTCACTTTTTTTAATAAAAAAAGTTGGTTATAGTGCTACAAAAGCTGGATATTTTATAATGATTTGTTCCGTTTGTTATGTTCCAAGCTCTCTTATATCAAGTAAACTTTCAGACAAACATAATAGAAAAAAAATTATGGTAACAACCCAATTACTTTTTTCAATTCTTATAATTTATTCAGGCGCAATGATAAAAAATCTTGTACTAGTTCCAATAATCATTCTGGTTGCTTTAATTTTTGATGGGGCGACAGATCCCGCTCGTTCTGCATTATTTCAAGATTGTACAACTCTTGAAAATAGACAAGTGGCATTTTCTCTTTTCTATCTTAGTTCAAACATGGGCTTTGGAATTGGAGCTACATTGGCAGGTTTTTTGTTCAACAATTACACAGAAATGCTTTTCTATTTAACAGGAATTCTAGGAATTGTCGGAGCATTACTGGTTCAATTTCTAGTCAAAAATCAACAACCAACATATAAAGAACTAGAAAAAAGCAAAAAAAGTGACCTGACCGATCAAGCAGTTGATGGAAATATTTTCAAAGCCCTTAAAGCTCGACCTAATTTAATGTTCTACATCCTAATAATGTGTGCTTTCCATTTCTTGTCAGCTTTATTTTTCTTTGGACTACCACTTTACACTACGGGTCTCTTTAATCAAGCTGGAGCTTCAAATTATGGAATACTAATGTTTGCAAACGCTGCAGTGGCTGTAATTCTTACTCCATTTATAACCAAAATATCAAAGAATATACATCCATTGTTAAGTGTAGCCCTTGGCAGCTTACTCTTTTCAATCAGTTATTTCCTTTTTGGACTAAATTCAATATTCATAATTTTAATTTTTATTATGATTGGAAATACTATAGGAGAAGTTTTCTATGCAACTAATAGTAATTATTATGTTGCAAATCATACTCCAATGGGACATAGAGCCAGGTTTACTTCCATTATGTCCATTCTAATGGGAGCTGGAAGTGCTGTCGGACCTTACTTTAGTGGAGCAATACTTGATAAATGGGATTTTAAAACTTTATTTTTCATTGCCGGTTTTGGAATGTTTTTTGTCTGTATCGCTTTATTAGTTTTACATAAAAAAGATAAAAAATAAAAAGCTTGCCCCTTTATTCATTTTACTGATAAAATGGTTTCATGAAAAAAATTTTTATTATTCTGGTTTTGTTGTGTTTAGTGATGAATCTTTATGCTTTTGATTTCGTAACTGAAATAGAAGAAATAAGCATGCACCCTGATTTCTGGGCTGGAGTTTTCCCTTCTTACGTCGCTTATAAACTAAAACTTCAAATATTTGAATTTATTCCAGGCAATGAAACCGAACTTTCGGTATTGTTATCAACAGGTATACAACCCAAAGTAATTACTCAAAATCCTATCGATGGGGCTCCTGTTTGGAAAGATTGGGGTGATAATAACACTTTAAAGTTAGCAGACTACGATACAATGGCCTCTTCTTGGGCTCTTACCTTTGGACAAGGTTTTGGTGAACGAAAAAATGAATCAAAAAAAGATCCAATAATGGTTTGGGCAAGTTTTGATGGACAGTGGGAACAATCTTTAAACCCTATCCTTCAGGGTCTAGATAGAAAAGGTTACCCTTTTGATAATATGGTTTTTGACTATACTGTTACTGATAACGAAATTACTGATTACAAAACTCTTGTAGGAACTCCAGACCTTCAAGGAGACCGCCAATTGCTTTCCATGAGTTTAAACTTAGGTTTTAATGTTGAAATGCTTGAATTAAACACAGCTTCAATTCAAGGGGTAGATGCCAAACTAAAATTTACCTTTGGTCCAAAAAGCCTTGGGAATTCTTTTACTGGGGAATCTGATTTCTTTAAAATTTGGCTTTGGGCTGAAACAGGTTTTACTATTTTTCAGCTTAAAGATGAAAATTCTTTAAACAAAATGAGTTTTGTAGTTGTGGATGATTTTGAATTTAGATTCTTAGCTGGTTCTCAAATTCCAAAATGGGCAGAAAAAACTTATGGTACAGTTTGGAATGTTGAAAACATAAACAGTCCTGTTTTCTTAAGAAACTCCACAAAACTCTACTATTATGGAAGGCAATTCTTAAATGGATTAGCAGTTCCATCTTTTATGTTTTTCTTTGATTTAGGATTTAATGGAGGAAATTTGAATAATACACATTTAGACATACCTTTAAACTTTTTTACAGCAAGTTATGGAATTCAAATAAATCTAAAAATGTTTAATTTCTTATATATCTACTATGAAATTGGACATATTATTAATGATAATCCTAATGGAATTTCACATTTTGAATCCTCTGAAACTATAAAATTCTTAATAAAACTGAATTATTAAATAATTTTTATTGTCAAATCAGTAAAAAAAATGGTTTAATACACCTATGGAAAATAAAGAAAAAACTAACTATTTTAGACTTAAGAAATACAATTGTGCACAGGCAGTAGCCTTTTCATTGTTACCGTTTATCAACGAGAAAGTTGATGAAATAACCCTTTTCAAAATGACTGAAGCTTTAGGCGGAGGCGGATGTGGCTCCCATAAAGGAACTTGTGGTGCTTTAAGTGGGGCTCAACTCATAATTGGATTAGCTCAAAGCAACGGAAATCTTGAAAACCCTGACTCAAGTGACAAGACCTATGCGTTTGGACAAAAAGTAAACGAAGAATTCAATCGAATTATGAAAAGCTATATTTGTGAAGATATAAAAAAAGAAGGCAACTGCGAAAAAGCAATTGAATTGGCTATAAACCTTACTAAAGAAGCTTTACAAAACAAAAATTGATAATATAGCTATTGCAACTCCAGTTATTCCTTCTCCTCCTAAAAGTCCACTTGCTATTAAGCTAAGAGATTTATCATTGTTTTTATTTTTAGGACTAAAGATACTTACGCTCACAGCACCTAATCCCATAATCATTGAAATTTGTACTGGTAGATAAACCCCTAATCCAAGAGTTGCTGTAGGGACTTTCAAAAGATGTAAAAGAATTCCAATGGCTATACCTAAAAAGAAAGCTTTTTGATTTCCTAATCCATTTACCATAGCTGCAACTGCATTTGCTTGAGGAGCAGGAAGAGCACTGGTTCCAAATCCACCAAAAGCCTTTTTCATGACGAGAAGAATAAATACACTTAAAACGGCTCCAATTATTCCACCAATGGCCTCAGCACTTATTTGTGCTTTTACATTAGTCTTAAGCATATAACCACTTTTTAAATCATTCATTACATCCCCTGAAAGACCACAGGCTACTGCTGTAATGGAAGCAATCGTAAAAGCTGCTATTAAACTTGGTTTCCAGATTAATCCAACGGCAAGAAGAACCAGTATTCCAAATATTTCCATTGGATTAATTCCCGTCTGACCAGTTAAACTTCCAGAGATATAAGTAACAAGTGAAATAAGAATTACACTTACAATAGCTTGAAGAAAACTAACTTCTGTAAAAAAGGTAATTCCTAAAACCACCAATAAAATACAAATAAAAACAAGAAGTATCTTCTTATTGGAAATTGGAGAAGTTTTAGTCTTATCCTTTTTTATGAGAGCTTTTGCTTTTGAATAAAAAATCTTCAAAGCAACAGCAATTCCCGTTCCAATTAATAATCCAATTCCTAAGTTTGATTTAAAGACAACAGCCACTTCAGTACTAGCAAACCAACCAAGTTTTATTCCAATAGGTTGCATTATAAAATTTGCAAAGACACAACCTCCAAGCCATACGTAGGCAAGAACAGGCCCAATTATTGCTCCAATTCCCAAAGCCATAGGACTTAACCAAATAGAAAGAGTTGGAGTGTAAGCAGAAGGTCCAAAAATGGTAAAAACCGCAGGTATTTTCTTTAATCCATCTCGAAAAAGTGTAAATACAGCGCTTCCTCCCATTGAAGAAAACAAGATTTTTGCATCTTTCCCGCCCTTATCACCGGCAACAAGGGTATTATAACTAGCTACTCCCATAGGAAAAACAAGTTTTTCTTTTTCAATAAGATTTTGTCTAAATAAAATAGTAAAAAGTATTCCCAGTATTGCCCCAGCTAAACTAAGAGCAATCATTTGGAAAATAGGAAATTCAATTTCAGGATTAATTATCCAAATTCCTGGTAATGTAAATGCTAACCCCCCGGCAACCATAGCTCCGGCGCTCATCATAGTATGAGTTACATTTACTTCTTGAAGAGTCGGTTTTTTCTTGAACAAGTTAAGCAAAGCAAAGCTTACTACGGTTACAAAAATTGTAGGCCAAGGCAAAGCCCCCATTCTTAAGGCCACATACATTGAACTGGCAGTAATTACTATAAGTCCAAAAAGCCCAATAAAAAATCCCCTTAGGGTAAACTGTTTATCATCCATTTATACCACCAATTAAAAACTAAAATAATTTTTACCAGTATCCAATAAACAGTAACATTATTCAATATTAACCATAAATACATCAAGATAATATATTTTTTACTTGTAATTAGAATTTACAAATTTTACTATTTCCTCATTAAATTTACTTTTATCTTCTTCTGAAGCACCTTCAAGATTGTGATCAGCTCCTTTAAAAGAAATAAGACTATAATCTTTATTTCCACAAGAAATATATTTATCAATTAATTCTTTAGATTGACTATAGGGCACAACCTTATCATCAATACCGTGAAGTATTAAAATAGGTGGAGAATTAACTGAAACATAGTTAATTGGACTATTTTTTTTAGATTTGTTTTTGAAAAGTCCAAGAAAATCCAAACTACGATAAACATCAAGATCTACGGGTCCAAACTCATCAATTATAAATTTGATTTTATCGGAATTTGTAAAACCTATCATCATAGCTAGATGAGCACCAGCTGAAGTCCCCCAAAGACCAATGTTATTTTTATCAAAGCCATACTCTTCACTCTTTTTATAAATCCAAGAAAAAGCATCCTGACAATCTTCAACACAAGTAGGAAAAGAAGAAATTGAATTTTTTGCAGTAAAATAATCAACACTTACTATTGCATAACCTTCTTTTAAAAGTTCTTCACAAGCTTTCTTTCTTAAATTCTCAGATATTCCTTTCTTACTTCCTCCGATAAATCCACCACCATGAAAAAAGATAATTACAGGAATACTTGAAAACTCTTTTTTAGAAGGCATAAGAATGTCTAAATATCTATCTTCTTTATACTCAATATTAGAATAAGAAGCACCATCGCTTGATTCTAGATTCATTGAAGAAGGTTGTGTAATATATATTAAACTCCCAATTATTATTAAAGCAAACACAATTAAAATGATAAGTAATATTTTATTTCTTTTTTTCATTTATTAACCTCAAACACCCTTTAAATTTACCATAGAAAGCAATTTTCAAACACCTTTTTAATAATTTAAAATATAAGAATAAGATCTGGAAAAACAACCTTATAGTATGGTATTATTAAATTTAGGTAATAAATCATGAAAAAACATATAGATGTGACTGCTGCGGTATTCATCAAAGATCAAAGGCTTTTTTCTGCACAAAGAGCAAACAGAGGTGAAACAGCAAAAAAATGGGAATTTCCAGGAGGAAAAATTGAATCTGGAGAAAACCCAAAGGATACGATAGTAAGAGAAATTAAAGAAGAAATGGACACCGATATTAAGGTTATTGATTCTTTGATTACAATAGACTACGAATATAATTCTTTCAAAATTACTATGCAGGCCTTTCTATGTAAAATCGAAAAAGGGACTTTGCAACTTTCAGAACACCTTGATTCAAAATGGCTAACAAAAGATGAAATTATGAAAGTAGATTGGGCCGGAGCTGATATTCCTATTGCTAAGTACATAGAAAATAACTGGGAAACTTTATGCAAAAAGATGTAATTGCTTCAATTAAAGATGCTAATAACACAGCTTTCATTGATTTTAATACACCTTGCGAAGAAAATTTTAGAACAAAACTAATTTTAAATGATAACCCAAATAAAAAAATACTTTCCACTATTATCAAAGAACTAAGAACCTGTACTTCTTTTGAATGGTCTGTAGCTTTTATAACTGAAGATGGCCTAAAATGCCTATTGGCTACTTTAAAAGACCTAGAAGAAAAGAACATCCAAGGAAAAATAATTACCACAACTTATCTTCAATTTACTAATCCTTATGTAATTGAAAAACTCCACACTCAATTTAATAATATTCATCTTAGAGTTTCTCAACTTAATTTTCATGCAAAAGGATATTCTTTTGATCATGAATCTTATACTTCCACAATAATTGGAAGTGCAAATCTTACCTCTGGCGCTTTAAACTCAACAAAAGAATTAAACATTCTTATAAATTCCACACCAAAAGGTGAAATATTAAAAGAGATACAAAGAGAATTTAATACTCAATGGGAAAATGCCTCAGAAGTCTCTCCCGCTTTCTTAGAACAGTATAAAAAAATCTGGAAAAACACAACTTTTAAGAAAAATAACCAAGAACAACAAGATGCTGAGCCTCAAGTAATAACACCAAACTCAATGCAAATAACAGCTTTAGATTCCCTTGCAGAATTACGAAGTAGAGGGGGTAATAAAGCTCTTGTTGTTTCTGCAACTGGAACTGGAAAAACTTTTCTCTGTGCCCTTGATGTTAAAACTTACAAGCCAAAAACCTTTTTATACATTGTTCATAGAGAAATAATTGCAAAAGCCTCTATGGAAAGTTTTAAAGCTGTTTTAGGAAACAACTTAGAATGCTCAATATTTGGTGGGGGAAAAGAGAATATTGAAAAACCTTTTCAATTCTCCATGATTCAAACGCTCTCAAACAATCTTGATAAGTTTTCTCCAGAACATTTTGATTATATAATCGTAGATGAAGCCCATCGAGTAATGGCTCCTTCTTATCAAAAAGTTTTAAGCTACTTCAAACCTAAATTCCTTCTTGGAATGACTGCAACTCCAGAAAGAACTGATAATCAAGAAATATTCAGTATATTTGGAAATAATATTGCCTGCGAAATTCGCTTAAATCAGGCATTGGAAGAAAAGTTACTCTGTGATTTTCATTACTATGGCATCACAGACTTGACCCTTTGCGGCAAAACAATTAGCGAAAATTCTAATTTACATGATTTAGTATCTCCACTTAGAGCAAAACACATAAAAAATACTTTAGACTTTTATACCTTCAATAAAAAAAAGGCCAGAGGCTTAATCTTTTGTAGTAGAAATGAAGAAGCAACACAACTTTCCATCGAATTGAACAATTTAGGTATAAAAGCGATGGCTTTGAATGGAGAAGCTAGTGAAATAGAAAGAGAAAATGCAATTAACAAACTTGAAAGCTATCAAATCAACTATATTATTACCGTTGATATTTTTAATGAAGGCGTCGATATTCCTTTCTTAAATCAAATCCTAATGTTGCGCCCGACTAAATCTGCAATTATATTTGTTCAACAGCTAGGAAGAGGATTAAGGAAATTCCCCAATAAGAATTTCCTTACTGTAATTGACTTTATAGGAAATTATGATAACAACTTCTTCATTCCAATTGCTCTTTTTGGAGATAATTCCTACAAAAAAGATAATTTAAGAAAACATTTAGTAAATGGAAATCTTGGCCTTTATGGAAATTCTACAATTGACTTTGATAGAATTGCCAAAGAGAGAATTTATGATGCAATTGATAAGGCCAGGTTCTCAATACTCAAATTTTTAAAAGAACAGTATCTAGAATTAAAACGAAGGCTAAATAGAATTCCAAAATTAATTGATTTTGAAACTCAAAATACCCTTTCTCCTTTAAAACTCTTGAAAACAAATAAATATAAAACTTATTATGAATTGAAGGCAAAATTTGAAAATCAAGATTTAAGAACTTTTGAACTTTCTCAAAAGCATTTAAGGAGTCTGGCCTTTTTCACCAAAGTACTACCAGATGGTTTTCGCCTGGAAGAGACTGTTATAATAAAGCTTCTATTAGAAAATGAAACTATAACGATAGATGATGTGAAAAAATTCTTTACAAGTAATTATAATCTACCATCTCCTTGTTTAGAATCAATTGATTCAGCGTTATGGGTTCTTACAAACAATTTTTTTATTGAAACACAAAGAAAAAGTTTTGCTAATATTTCATATATTCAGCAATTTGACAATAGAATTAACATTACTGAAGAGTTCTCTTCACTTTGCAAAAACAATATTTATCTTGAAGAGCTTCAAGATTTAATTGAAGTAAGTGAGGCAGAATATTTAAATTATGCCAAAGCAAAAGATGCCATCTTAATGGAAAATGACTTTATTTTATACAGAAAATATATGCGTCGTGATGTTCTAAGACTTTTAAACTGGAAAAAGAACGAAGAGGGCACAGTAAATGGTTATAAACACGATAAGAAAACCAACACCTGTCCTTTATTTGTAACCTATAAAAAAGATAGTGAAAACATTTCTTCCTCAATAGATTATGCAGACCGTTTTATTTCTGAAAAAGAATTCATTTGGGAATCAAAAAGTAATAGAACTCTCTCCAGCCAAGAACTAGAACCTTTGATGAATCAACAGAAATCCAAGATTAAAATTCCTTTGTTCATTAAAAAAAGCGACGAAGAAGGTTCAGACTTTTACTATATGGGAAAGGTAAAAACCCTTTCTTATAAGAACGTTGAAAAAGAAGACGAGAAGCACACAAAAGTTGTTGAATTCCATTATGAAATGGAAAATCCTGTTTCATTTGAAATTTATTCATATATCACTTCCCCTGTTTTAAAAACAAACAAGGGAAAAGATAAAAATCTAGAAGAAAACCAGATTATCTAATTTAAAACTCTAGCTTCATAAGGTAATAAGAAGGTGTTATCAGGATTCTCAACATTATCTAAAATAATATTTTTCAAAGATTGATCTTCAATTTTTACCTTTTTATCAGTCATATTACAGATAATACGAACTTTCTCTTCACCTAAAACTCTATCATAAGCAAAAAGACTATCTGAATCTTCCATAATTAAATTGAACTCACCTTTAATAATAATTTCATTTGTTGTTTTAAATTTAATTAACTTTTTATAATAATTTAAAATAGAAAATTCCTGTTTTTCTTCATCTTCAACATTGAACTGTTTATAATCAGGATTTACTCCAATCCAGGGTTCAGCTTCAGAGAATCCTGCATATTTCGCATTTTTCCATTGCATAGGTGTTCTTGCATTATCTCTACCTTTTTTTAGAATACTTTTAAAGGCCCAATCTTTATCTTCAGCATTTTCATAAAAATTCAAGCTTTCAAGATCTCGAAGTTCATCAACTTTAGTAAATGGTACATTGGCCATTCCAAGTTCTTCTCCTTGATAAATAAAAGAGGTTCCTTTTAGCAAATGAACTGCAGTTCCCAACATTTTTGCACTTCTTATCCTAAATTCTGAAGTACTGGTATTCCCAAACCGAGAAACACTTCTAGGCTGATCATGATTTGAAAGAAATAAACTATTCCACTTTAGCGTATGCTGCCAAGAAGAAAGTATATCTCTGAAGGTCTTAACACTAAAAGGTTTTATATGCCATTTATCTTTATCACTGTCCATATCCATAAGATCAAACTGGAAAATCATATCTAGTTCTTTCCCATCCTGAACTAAAGAAGGAGCATTTTCTTTATTTGTAAAAGGAGTTTCACCTACGCACATGCATTCTCTACCAACAAAACAAGACTGCCTCATTTCCTTTAAATAATCATGCATTTTTGGTTGCATAGCAAAATATTCAGGAGAGAAAACATAACCTTCCCCTTTTCCATCTGGGAGTCCATCAGCTTTTGCAATAAGGTTAATTACATCCATTCTGAATCCATCCACACCTTTATCTAACCAACGATTTATCATTGCAAAAACTTCATTCCTTACATCGGAGTTTTTCCAATTTAAATCAGGTTGTTTCTCTGAAAATAAATGAAGATACCATTGCTTCCTAGTATTTGAATACGACCAAGCAGATGGAACAAAAAAAGATGCCCAATTGTTTGGTTTATCTCTCCATATATAGAAATCTGAGAATTCATTTTTCATGCTACTTGAAGACATTCTAAACCAGCGATGTTCATCAGAAGTATGGTTAACTACTAAATCCATAATAAGTTTTATATCTCTCTTATGAAGCTTTTCAACTAGTTCATCAAAGTCTTCCATTTTGCCAAAGTCTTCCATTATTTTTTCATAATTTCTAATGTCATATCCCATATCGTCATTTGGAGAATCATAAACTGGGTTTAACCATATAGCTCCAACCCCCAAACTTGTGAAATAGTCAAGCTTGTTTATTATACCCCTTAAATCGCCGATACCGTCATTATTACTATCTGCAAAACTACGTGGATAAACTTGATATACAACTCTTTCTTCCCACCATTTTCTGCTCATTAGACTCTCCTTTTTCTTTTATAATACTCTGTTGCCGTCATCCCTGTTTCTTTGTGAAACAATTTTGAAAAATAATATTTATCAGGAAACCCAACCATTTCTCCAACTT
>Ga0265294_10002774_pt1 | contig 22778 bp, 12 predicted proteins | sample MunlanPumphouse3_FD_192504 | JGI IMG/M metagenome (GOLD analysis project Ga0265294, IMG submission 192504) | Groundwater microbial communities from a municipal landfill in Southern Ontario, Canada - Pumphouse #3 | ecosystem: Environmental > Aquatic > Deep subsurface > Groundwater | place... | reverse complement strand
TCCTGTCTAATGATGGAACCATATTGTTGAGGCTATCTATCTTGTCAAGAACTATTTACATATATTTTTTGTCCACTTTTATGTGCAACGGTCTTTGCTAAGGCAATACTTTGTTTGAGATCGATCCCAAAAAGGCTCAAGAGAGCTTTATTGACGAGGGGCACTATGATGGCATCTTCCAGACCAATGCCCCCGGTGAGCACTGCCGCAATCCAGCCACCGACCTTTGCCACCTGCTGAATACCCGCCGCTTGCGAGAGTCCTCCGGCGATTCCCATAAATGAATCCAAATATAGTTGATGAGCCTCCGAATAATTTCCCGCATTAAAATTATGCTCGGCTCTGAGCAGCTCTTGCCGGTAATCCATTGCCATTTCTCTCCATAATTTAATAAAGTGTTTAAAGCCTTATGATAGTTAAAGTCAGTCAATCTCTCTGACGCTAATTCTATTTATCGAAATTACCTTCACGATCTTGACTCTCCTTTATTCATTAGATCCAGCCAGAAAGTATAACATGGGAATTTATATTACACTTTAAGGGGCTGAAAGTATAACATGGGATTTACTGTGTACCCCATCGTTCACTCCAATATAGGCATCGATCCTCCCTATTTCCAGTTTAACTTCCGGATCAGATGCTTAAAAGTATACCACTGTTCAGTTAAATGATGATAACGTCCCACCACGATTCCTACAGCGATGCCAAGCTCATTGGCCATCTCTATTAGCTCTTCGTCTGAGCTGGCTTCTTTTATCTTGCTATTGTACTTCTCGGGGATCAAGAAATCAGCAGCATACTTATCTGCCTCCAATTCTTCTTCGTTATCTGGAGAGGAGTCTGAAATAAATATATCCTTCTTGCCATGCAGAAGGATATGAGCAGCTTCATGAAATAGTGAAAACCAAAACCTGTCTTCGGATTTTCCCCTTATATTCATTATAATCATAGCTTTATCCGGAGACACCCATTTGCATACGCCGCTTAAAGGAACTCTCTTAATAGGCGGAACATATACTAAAGCTACGCCTGCAGAAGCAAATAGTCTTTGCAGTTCAAGGTCAAAATCCTTTGTTAAAGCTTGGGTCATGGCCCGTGCTTGCTGAAGTACTGCCTTGAATTTAGCCTCATTATAAGGTTCTGTCTGAATGCGTTGTGCGTTACGTAACCCCATATAAATATATGTAACTGCTGAGATTGGGTCTGTTTTAAAAGCTGCCGTTCCGCGTGCAGCTGCTTTTGTGCTGATCACATAGGTATTAAAAGATTTTATGGAGTTGGTTTGGAAAAAGCTCAAGACCTCAATTTTTTGTTTTACTGGATCATCAGCCATTTTGATATAGCCACGTTTGCATAATTCTTTTACCGGAAACTGCTTCAACCATTCTACAGAGACATTCACCTGTTTCATTCGCTTTTGAATCTGCAATTGCTTTTGATAATTGACTTCCAGATTAGTCCAAAATTCACAGCTTGTGCCGGTAACCTGCTCAAGTTTTATCGCGGTTTCGTATGTTATGGGCTGGACGCCTTTCAAAATCCGATTCAGGCTTTGCTCTGTTAAGTCAATTCTCTGTGCAAATTCCTTTTGGGTAATTCCTAAATATTGTATAGCTTCAAGCAAGGATTCTCCTGGGATCACCGCATAATCCGGCTTGAATTCGTAGGTATTCCTTTTACTCATCACTCACTCCTTTAGTGATAATCAATAATTCTTTTCACCAATATCTTGTTTACCTTAGATAGGTCCAATCCACCATCTGTCTTGCAAGGCAACGGATCGCAATCCGGTTCAAATATCAAACGATAAGGATGCACAAGATAAACAGCATATTGGCCTTTTCTTTTTCCAAATAAGGGATGGCATCTGGCATGAGCAGGGATGTCAGTCATATTGGGTGCTGCTTCCAATTCCACCAACCTTTGTTTTAGCTTTTTGGCACAATCTGCTCCCACGGCCTTAATCATCTCTTTCTCGCTTGAACATATCTTCTTTATCTTTGCTGAAGCTAATCTAATCTCCATAGGGTATCCTGTCAAGTAAAATTATTAACATGGCATGTTAAGAATAATATGCCAAGCCAATAGGCAGGCATTAGAAGTCGAAATGGCATAAAGTCTGTATCAAAAATCTTCAAAAATATCATATTGATTTTTGTCATTTTCGATTTTTATGGGCTTAAAAACCCATTGATCATTAAGGTGCGCATCTGTTAAGGAGTATCCTTTATAGTATCTGCTATTCTTCATTCTCGCTATATTTTTATAGTCCTTTAATAATAATGATCTTATTGGCTCTGAAGCAAAGTATCTTGCTACAAATTCTGTATTTTGCACCACACAGGTACGAAATGAACCGAGGATTACATCAACAAACTGCATGATCTGACTAAAGGGGCAATCAGGTAAGTAATCCTTTTTACTGATACAAGTTATAGAAGAGCTTGGAGTAAATGTAATGTTTTTATTAAGCTCGTTCTTTACTCTTTCCCATAAATTGCTTTCGTCAAAACTATTCTGAAAACTGCTTGTAGAAAAATCAACATTGATTGTATCAATGATAGGATGTTCATCGGTAAACAAATAATGCAAAGGACCCTTGATTGCCATCCGGAATGTTGCCTCAATTAACTTCTGTGGAATAGATTGAGTTTCATGATTGTTTAACATCCTTAAAATCGCTACTCTTGCACCTACATATGGAGCATTGATTTTTTGTGTTGTCCCGTTCCAGTTTATCACAGCATCAAGTTTTTGTTGCTGAATAATATAGAGAAGAATGTCAGTAAGGACTTTTATGAAAACTACCCTTCTATCTTCATTTTTTGTTTTTCTCCCAATATTTGTGTAGTGTATTGGATCCCTATAATTGGAACATTCTCGTGCTTGTTGAATAAGTGAATCAAGAAAAACGATTTTATTTTTGGGAATAAACAAGAAGCAGTGCCAATATCCGTCAGCTTTACATTCATCATAAAACACGTCCCAAATTGTTGATTCTGTATTCATTTAATATTTTAAGGGCTGAATGTCCTGGCCTTTCTCAGTCTATTTGCCGTAAGCTCCAATAATCCTGCATAGAGAGCCTGGGTTTCCTGCTGCGTAAAGCCTAAAGCATTAAATACTATCTCATCCAAAGCCTTTCTATCTGGTAAGGGATTGGCATTCATAAAAGAGCCGGACTCTGGATCAACTTGAAGTTCTTGGAAAATACTTTGAATTTCTCTGTGTTTTATGGCATCTATGCGAGATTCAATATCTGTATAATGGGCTATATACTTGGGGTCAAGAATATAGGTAGATTCTACCTCTAATACCGTTTTGTCTAATAAGCCCTCCCCAAGACTCGTGCTTGCATTCAATTCCATGAAGAAGGAAAAGAGGCAAGAGTTCAATATTAACCCCAGTCTATTTGCATCCTCAGAATAATGTATCTCATACAGGCGTTTGTTGGCTAAGACCCCGTTATTGATATACACTTTGAAGTTATCGCCAAAGCTGGAAGGAGTTATCAAACTTGGTAGCTCTCTGATGCCGAGATCATACCAATTTTTCCTGCCTTGAACTGAAGACACATTTTGAATCCCAATGATATACTTTCCTTTGTCTTTGCCTTGTTTGATGTACTTCTTGGCAGTCTCACCCCTTTCTATGTATTTCAGCGCATTGGTCCCTTTTAGCTCATGTTTTTCAAAGGGACAAACAAAGAGCCATAACTTCAATTCTTCCGGATTGATCAGGATGGATTTGCATTCTCTGGGGCTCTTAATAACCGGCTTCAGAAACTCTTTTTCTATGTTGAAGGGATTGAACTTAGGGATATAGAAGAACTCATCAGCTCCTGTCTTTATACCGAATTTAACATCCGCTATATCACCCAGCTTGACAAGCTTGTCCTTTGCTTTTTCCATGATAGTGAAATAGATGTCAGGTGCTTTGATGTATATTCCACCCCACTTGGAACCTTGATACTTATCGTCTTTGCTATTCTCCCATCCTTCTTGTAATAGCGTATCCCGGGCTACGGGGTTTACGCGCAGATCTTCATATTCTATGCGCTTGTTGGATTCTTCTATAATAATCAGATTATCGATATAGAGAGAATTCTCAAAGGGAAGTTTAAAGGCCGCGAAGCGGATCAGATCATCTGCTCGTACCATTTTCTGCCGGGCTCCGACAAGCGAGATGATGGTATTGATCCCGGCTCCTCTGAATACGCGCTTGGCAAGATTGTCGATGAAAAAATGGATCTGGCATCTTTCCAGGAGGAATTTTTGCAGCCAGGCGCCAAAAGCCACATCCAACCAGGAGTTGGAACAGATAAAGGTAAGCACCCCTTGCTTATTAAGTAGCTTAATTCCCCGGATGTAGAAAAAGGTGTATAGGTCACTTTTACCGCTGATGGCAGATATTGACAGGTCTTGGGGGAAGTCCTGGACTGCCATTTGCTTGAGGAGCTCTTTGTACTTTTTGTTTTCTGTGATTTTCCCGAGGGGATCTTCAATATCTTCCTGAGCCACATAAGGTGGATTCCCAATCACAAGATCAAAGCCGCCTTTCTCAATGAAGATTTCCGGGAAATCTATTCTCCAGACAAAGGGTAGATTCTTGATATTGATTTGATTGATTTCTTGATCTACTTTGCGTATTTGGCATTCCAGCTCTTCGATCTGAAGTGTCTGCTGTTTGCTAACAAGCTCAATCTCGGTTTGAATATCTGTTTCAAACAGGCTTGCCTGCACTTCTCTGGTCACATCCCCCTTCATCCTGGATAGCTTTTGATTCAGGTCTTTCTTTTTCTTATCCAGAATGGCGAGGTATAGTTTCTTGTGTTTCAGTTCGATGTCATGCAGCATATGCGGGGACTTGTTGAAATAGTATTCTGTTTTTAGTTTTACCAGATCGCTAATCTTGCGTTTGAGGTCCGGGGCGATGATGCCTTCTCCGGATACTGGGAAGAGACTGTTACCCAGCATTTGGATCAAGGAATCGCCTTGTCTGATCTTAAAATCGAAGGAAGGCAGCAGCGGCTCTTCGCTGTGTTTGAAGCTATCCTCTGCTTCTATGAGCAGGGTAATCCACAGCCTGAGTTGGGTGATCCAAACCGCCCATTGCTTTACCTCCACGCCATATAGGGATTGAAAGATAATGCGTTTTTTGCGTTCATAAGGACTGCTGATGCTTGCCTTTGGCAAGAACTGCTTATAGATAGAACACTCTATCTCATCGATCACGTTTAGCATGCCCACCGCAAAGGCGCCGGAGCCGATAGCCGGATCGCAGACGGTCACGGATTCCAGTTTTTCCAGCAGGTCTTTTGCCTCAGCTTCTGTAAAGTCTCCCGCTGTTTGATCATTTTCATCTCCATATTCGGGGAAGAAGAGCTTGTAGATATCTTCCTGGCCGATGGAGCTCAGGCAATTTTGCTGCAGGTATTTTACCAGGGAGAGGCGGCACATAAAGTCCACTTCCAGGCGAGGGGTATAGATGGCACCATGGGCTTTATTGATCAGCTTTTCAAAGATGATGCCCAGAAATTCGGGATTGAGCTCCAGTTCCTCATCGTACAGGGTATTTTCCTCAAGCGTGAAATTGAAACTAAACAGGAAATCCACAAAGGCTCTGATGCCTTCGTCCGTAATGAATAAGGCATCAAGGTCGTAATTTTCATGTTTACGAAATAGCCCTCCATTCAGAAATGGAGCGTTTACCAAGTCTGTCTTATAGGGCTCAGCAATGGCTGGAAAGCCAAATTTGTTCTTAGTGGAGGGGGCCGAGTTCAATGCAGTGAAAAAGAGGGGACAGAGCAGATCTTGATAGATGCCTTGCTGATGCACACTGGGGTCGTAAGAGCCGAGATAGTCTTTGATGAAGCTTGTATTATCTCCCAGCCAGCCCTTCTTTTGCACAAAGCCCAGAAAAATGATTCTGATCACAAAGAGCAGGGCAAAGTTGCCCAGCAGCTCATCATCTACCTCTTGATCATAGCTATTTTTGATACAGGCTTTGAGGCGGGTGTTTTCCTTCTCAAATTCTTCATAAAACAAATCTGACACCTTGTCCACAGAGAAGATGTCTTGCAGATCTGCCATGCTGTTTAGTTTGTATTTGTTCAATTGCAGCACATAGGTCTTATTGGGCAGATCGCCGCTCACGTAGAAGGAATGTCTGCGGTAATTGCTAAAAGCTCGTTTTGTGCCCTTATAGACCGGATAGACCAAGCTGTAGCGGAAGTGGTGACGCTCATCGTAAAAGACGAAAAGACCGGACTCCGTGTATTCCTGTTTGATGATCTGGGTAGCTTTGTCAAATTGTTTCCTTCTGGAAGCTCGCTCCGATAGGGGCCGCTCAGATTTGATCAGGAATATAGCACAGGTACTGCCATCCTCAAAGTCGAGTTTGCCAAGTGTGGTAAGATCAGAGAAATCGCTATCCTTGTATTTTGGCGTTTTCTCACGCTTTTCCGTAAAAATATCGGATGAATTATCGAAGTAAGAAATCCAATTCTCTTCAGAGAAATTGCCAGGGCTTACGATCTTGCTATTTATTTCCATTTCTGATTCTCTATCGCCACGATCACCTGCTGTTCATAGGCTTTGAGGCTATCTTTTACTTTGTTCAGGTAGTTCTTACCCAGGGCCTTGCTGAGCTTTTGCAATTCCCTGGCGATTTGCCGATAGTCTGTCTTACCGCCGTTTTCCCAGTCGCAAATGCGCTTTAGGGTGTACTCCGGCAGAGTTCCGTAATCTTTGATATCTTCGCGGAGCATGATCAGAAATTTGCGCCAGGGCAGCAGTTCAGATATATCAGAGCTCAAAAGGTAGGACAGGAAGTTGAAGGCTTTTATGGAGTTACTCTGTTGGGACTGTTTGAAGCTGAACTTTTCGGCCTCCTCTTTGAGCAGGGTATAATTAGTCCAAAATGTCTTACTGAGGGGCAAATGAGCGGTATCCGGGCTGCATTCTATCCTGTGCAGAGCTTCTTCTATAGGCAGGGGGATGAGTTGCTGATTTTCATCCATGAAGTCCTGGCTCACGCTAAACAGCTTGCCTTTGCGAATGAACATGACCATAGAATCCGCACTGAAGGCTTTGGCGGTCTTGATGCGGATGGGCAGCTCATCCAGGGCTTTTACTCTATCCGGATATTGCTCTTCCCATTGGCGCATCTGGTTTTTCAGCCGGGTATAGAGGCTTTCTCGTTCCAGCTCGTAGGGATTGGTCTGCACTTTGGCAAAGAGTTTGGCGGGGCTGGGCTCTTCCTCGGCATCAAAGATGCGGGCATCTTCGCCCAGAGTTTGGTGAATCATGAACATCTTATGCGAGGCGATTTCTCTGCTTTTTACTATATCCGCACCTTGTTCGGTGGGGAAGAAATTGACGATATAGAGGGTATCAAAGACCTTTTTGCTGATACGATTGATCCGCCCTACGCGCTGAATTACCCGCACCGGATTCCAGGGAATGTCATAATTGATCACCATGGCAGCCCGGTTCAGGTTATAACCTTCCGAGAGCTTATCTGTAGTGAGCAGAATATCATAGTCGTCCTTTTGTTTGGCTTTGGAGTAGGCAGCATCAAAATTTGTATTAACCTCGTTCAGATGGCGCTTTGATACACCGCCGGTGATTACCAGAACTCTGTGCGGAAATTGCTCTAACAAAGCGGATTCCAGATATCGAACCGTATCGGCATATTCGGAGAAGATGATAATCTTGGGCTTGGGTTCACGCTTTTTGGGGGTATGCTTCAAGGCGAGCTCTACATTTTGCAATAAGGCAAGGCGTTTGGGATCGTTATTTACCAGATCCAGGGTATCGATCTCAGCGATCATTTTGTTAAAGAGGCAGATGTCGGATGCTATGTCTGCAAAGAACTGCTCTTTGAACCGGAACTTATACACATGGTAAATCCGATCTTTCTTGCCGTCTTTATCCTTGTTTTCTTCGGCAAACTGGCTGAGGAGCTCATCAATACCGTCTGCATCTTCGGATTCGGCCTTGTTGATCAGCTTGCGGTTCAGCACATAACGACCGTTTGAGTCTTCAATAAACCCCAGAATCTTTTGGTAAGAATCACGGGCATTTACTATGCTTTGGCGAAAGGCGCCGAAGGAGCTTTCAAAACGTTTTACCAATTGCCGTCTGATGATATCATAGAGGTTGTCCTGGCTGAGGCGATCGGCCTGTTCTTGCCGGCTGAGCTTGGTCTCTGAAGTTTCATCTCCCTCATAGCGGTAGGGCTTGTAGATGGGGCCTTTGAAACGCTCTGCGATGTCCTGATTATCTGTAAAATACTCCTCTATCACCCGGTCATAAAAGGCGGATTGCTCCTTTGTAAGTTCGTAATACCATTCTTTGGGATCATCTATTCTGGAGAGATCTTTCACCTCATCCCGATAGTCAGGGTCGTTCATCAGATCAAGCCTGTTTCTGCGGATAGTGACTGGCTCGATTACTTCTCTGATCTGCTTGGAGAGCAGGGAGGACCTGGCGATGACCTTGGCGATCTTGATCTCAGTTTCTCCAAACATAGCCTGGTATTTCTTTCTGGCTTCCTCTCGTTTGGCAGGGTCTTTGGATTGCCAGTTTTTAAGGATATAGGCCAGGTCTTTGAATATCCTGTTGTAAAAGCGGAAGAGGTCCACGAGGTTGTTGCTGAGGGTGATATTGGATTTTTTGGGGACAATAAACAGGCTGAGCAGGGAGAGGATATCGGCAGGGCTGTTGTTGAAAGGGGTGGCGGTAAGCAGGATCACGCTTCTGCCGCGGCAGATGGTTTTTAACTTTTCATAGCTTTCCGTGCTGCTATTGCGATATCGATGCGCTTCGTCCACTATGATGGCTTCGATGCCATCTGTATTGCCGATAAATTCTATGATGCCGTCCAGATCACCACCGGAGCGAACTTCCCAATCGTAAAGCTCAAAATCTTCTTTATACTTTTTCCAGCCGGAGCTTGCGGTGTCGTCTCCGATCAATCCGGGAGGACAGATTATTATGCCCCGTTTTTCCAGTTTGCGGGCTATCAGAGAGGCGATGATGGACTTGCCCAAGCCCACCACATCAGCCAGGATGACACCCCCATTCTCTTCGACGATAGACATGGCCTGCGTTACCGCATCGATCTGATATTTGTAGTCTTTGTAGCCCTTTTTCTTTAGCAACAGCTTGATGAATCGGCTGGATTCGTGCTTGTAAAAACTATCCAGCCAGGTTTTGACCACAAACATATAGGCGTCAAAGGGATGGATGGATTTTAACAGGGTTTTCTCTCTGACGTTATCCAAAAGTCTGGCCTTTTCAATATCGGTCTCGGTAATGGGTATGGCCGAGTTCCAAAGCTCATCAAAGTATTTCTGGGCTTCGGCAAAGCCGTAATCCGAGATTTCCACATTGAATTCTTCCCGATCGCTAAGCCCGGCTTTACTGAGATTGCTGCTACCGGTGATGAAGAGACCGCTGCGCACCACCTGCTGCTCCTTGAGCTTGAAGAGATAGAGCTTGGCATGGTTTGGCTTGGAGGTCTTGCGGATGATGATCCTGCCGGAGATGATTTGATCTAATATAAAGTGCGCCTGGCTGTAGAAAGTCTCATTGTCAAAGGCATCGCTGTTCAGAGCCTTGAGCACAGATTCATGATAATCCTCTATCCTCTCTATGCGGTTTTTGCCGGCTTTCTCGGCATACTCCACCAAACCGTAGTTTTGAGCGTCCACATTCAGCCCCACCAGTATCTTGAGCGTAAGTTCCGGATTTGCTTTTAGGCTCTCGATCAATTCCGCAATCCCGGAGAAATAAAAGAATCCAACCAAAAACTTCAATTCCAGGCTTTCTTTGATCAGGGTTGAAAGCCGGGTTTTGAGCTGGGCAGATCCGGTATTGGTGATGAAATTACTCATTGTCTGCGCTCCCATATAGGTATTCTACTTGCATCAAAGTATCCTTGCACAAGCCGTCCTGTGCCAATACCGATCTTGCTGTTTTGCTATCAAATGCTATCATTAGCGACATCTCCCAAACTTATTGCCCTGTTTACGTTTAACCGTAGATCAGGCAAGATAATCTTACTCATTTTAACGATACAATTAGCATAAAAAACAATTACATAAATATGGGTGTGGGAGTCAAGAACTTTATCTGATTATAAAAATAACCGGAGTAGGTGGAGGCGGAGAAGCAGCATATTTATCCTATCTTTGAGCCAGCTAAAAGCAAGCTTTCGCCACCGGGAATGAAAGCTGATTCTTTGAAGTCCTAACGCCTAAATAATTGATAGTAAATGCGTAACATCCTAAGGCGTTTGAACTCCATTCAGCTTTCATGTAAACGCCACGCGGGATCGGTATAAGTATTTACACGTTTAGCAGGGTTGGCATCCTGAATTACACGTTTCACAGGATCGCCATCCTGCGCTACAGTTGCCCCGGCAACCCCGCGGAGTGGCGGTTAAAACCGCCACCTAAAGTCTTTTAAGGACGATTAGCGGTTTTTTTACACGCCATATCTTTTTTTGCATACCATGCTATTCTCCACATGCCCTGCCATTCCCCACATGCCCTGCCATTCCCCGCACGTCATATCTTCCCCCACATTCCCCGCCTTTCCCTTTATTACGTCTTTAACATGTTTTAGACTCGAGTTGACCCGAAATCTCAAGTCAACTCGAGTCCAAACCATGTTAAAATCAAGTTAAAGGCAAAAGTGTCCACTGCGTGTTCCCATATATAAGATAGGTGCTGATGATTCCGGCGAGGGAGATTTTGCCGGAGACAAAAACCGGCACCTTTAAGGAGAAACAATGCAAGTAAAATTCAAAAACTTGATCGCGGGTTATACCGGAATGGCGGATGGCAGCGTGATTTACTACAGCCCCAAGATGCGCAAATATCTTCTGCGCCGCGCCCCTCACGGAGGGAGGCACCAGGGGCAGAGCATCTTTGCAGGGATTCAAAAACGGATATTCGCGCTGGCGCCCTCGGCTGCTTTCAAGGATGATATCAAAGCCTATCTGCCCAAATACAACGCGCTGAGGGCGAATCTGGAGAAGAATATTCTGAGCTGGAATTATCTGTATAGCAAGATGATGTGGAATATGCACCGGATCTACAAGGTGGATCTGGCGGGGATCGAGCGGGAACAGCTCGCGGATCTGCCTTGCCGGAGCCTGGTGGCGGCGATCGATGCGGGGCTTTTGCCCAAGGTGAAGGGTTGGGAGGATTATACGGCGGAGATGTAGTGGGGGCGCATTCCCCACTTTTTATAAAGGCTAAATAATGGACTGGGTGGGATTTGCTATCTGAAATGAGTAACAATGGGACTCAGATCATTGTGCAGCCATCGTTTGCTATCTGAAATAGCGTCCTGATGGGACTCAGATCATTGTGTAGCTGTCGATTGCTATCTGAAATGCCGTCCTGATGGGACTCAGATCATTGTGTAGCAGTCGATTGCTATCTGAAATAGCGTCCCGTTTGACTCAGGCTATTGGGGGGGTGTTGGTTGCTATCTGAAATGGCGTCCCAAACTCAGGCTATTGTGCTGGGGTTGGATGTTATCTGAACTAAACTGAGAGCCAGCTCTCGCCACCGATAATGAAAGCTGATTCTTTGAAGACAAGCCGGCTTCGAGCTTGGCTGCCATCTGGAGTTCAAAGCGCTGAGAGGTGTTTTCACATATTCTCTTGCTTTAAAAGCGCTTTGGACTTCAGGCGGGCTGGGGGTGGATGCGGTTTTGGCCACCGGGATTTATCACCAGTTTTGTCATCGATAATGAGGGAAGATTCTTTGAACTAAACTGAAAGCCGACTTTCTCCACCGGGAATGAAAACCTGAAAATGAACTTAATTGAAAGCTGTCAAGCTTAAGGATTCAATAAAAATGAAGTCCAAACGCCTAAGTAATTGATAGTAAATGTGTAACACTCTAAGGCGTTTGAACTCCAAAAACCATCTTCCATGTAAACTCCAAAATCAGTTTTCATGTAAAGCTCTATATGGCATTGAGCTTAAGACAGGCCATAACTTTTGATATTATTTCATCATGATCATCTTTTTTAGGCTTGTGTATCTGCCGGCGGACATCTTGTAAAAATAGACGCCACTGGAAACTTGATAACCATTGCTATCGGTACCATCCCATCTTACGTTGTGATGACCAGCGCTCTTTTCTTCATTTACGAGTGCTTTGATCAATTGCCCTTTGAGGTTGTAGATGCTGATATTCACAGGGCTTCTTTCTGCAACGCTGTAGCCGATGGTGGTTGCAGGGTTAAAGGGATTGGGATAATTGCTACCCAGATTGGTGATCAGGGGGGCGGCTGTAGCGTCAGAAGATGCTATGGGAGCTACTATGCGCACATCATCGATCATGAGCATCAAGGCGTCATGGGATACACATTGAATCCCAAAGCGAATCTGCTGATTGGCATAGGCCGAAAGATCAAAGCTATATTCGGTCCAGGTGGTGGTGGCCTGGAGGTAGCTTGTTCCGCTGAGGTAGCTGAAGTTTTCGGGTGCAACCCCGGTATTTGATACCCCGACCTTGAATCTTTCAAGACCGTAGTCCTCGGATAATGATCTTGCCCAGAATCGCAATTCGCTCTCATTCTGCACATTAATGAGAGGACTAATCATCCAATCATCATTGGGAGCTGTGGAGGCGGCCATACATGCGGCAAATTTGATGCCCTCATGTGCCATGATGCCGGTAGAGGGGGGCAGAGTAGCAGCAGGATTGAAGATAATGAAGGCTTGCGGCGCCTCAGAATTCGGCCAGGAAGTGTTTATCAATGCTTTTGTAGCGCTTTCATCCTCATCCACAAGAATCCAGGGCATAAAGGCCAGATCAAAATCTTCATAGGTTTCGAAGCTATCGGCAAAAACCCAGGCGGAAGCCACAAGCGTAAAGTCCAGCGTGGTTGTAGCAGAATTGCTAACGATAACTCCCTCTTGCGTTGCCGTTTCAAATCCGACGGCATACACCGTAACACGATAATCACCAACGAGTACCGGCATGCTGTATGCTCCGCGATCGTTTGTGAGTGTGTAGAAGTTCCCAGCGATGACGGTGGCACCGGCAATCCCTTCGCTATCCGAATTTTGCACCACACCTGAGAGGATACCTTCTTCATCGATCTTGGTTTGGAGGTTTGAGAAAGCTGCATTGGACATTACCCCGTCTGCATAAACTGCTTTCACAGACCATTTGTAGGCCCCTTCCTGGAGCTCACTCCACTCACTATCTTGAATAGTGGTTTCAAAAGTGGGTTCAGGAGTAAGGCTGGTCCAGGCAGCTTCATCTGATTCCTGATCTTGCAAGAGCCGCCATACCTTGTATCCGGAAAGGGCGCGGCTATCACTTTTGGCAGTTTTTAGAAGCTGAGCATCTAATGGATAAAGCCGTTCCTTGCGATCTGGAGTAGAATATCCCACGAAACCCTGGATATTCCAATTGTAAGTAATAGCATCGTTTATTTGGGCTATGGTAGACCAATTGCCACCGAATTGGATCATGTTGCTAAAACCTTCCACTTGGGGACCAGCATCACATCCGACAGGGAATCCGGAGCTTACATTACAATTGTAGCCAAACCACAATTCTTCAATCCCGCTAATGGATACCGGGCTGTTCAGGTGTACTGTGGTGTAGGAAGTTAGATTAGGGGTAAAGGCTTGATTGACAATCAGATTTCCAGGAGCGGAAGCATCACCGCCAGTCCATACTTTAACGGAGAAATCGCCCGCCTGAGTCGGCCATACTTTGAGAGTATGCAGGCTCATGCCCGCATATTGAGCCAGCACAGAGGCTGGGAAACGTATGGCTACATCAAAATTTGCAGCCCCTCCTGTGCCTATGCTATTCACCTGCACACCGGAATCATAATGAATCCAATCTCCACCAAAGGTTCCGGGAGCCAGCCAGTTTACGTTTATGTGTGAATCTTCTACTGCCGCCTGCACTGCGCCTGCGGGTAAAATGATGTTTTCAAGCACAAAATTCTGCGTAATGGTTTCTGAAGTAGGGATGATGACTTCCACATGGAAGCCGGGGCGATAGCCGGGTCTGGTCGCAGTAATGGTATAGACGCCTTGAAAGACGCTGAAGCTGTACAAGCCGTTTGCATCGGTAATCCCATGGTATCTGCCCGCCGAAACTTTGACCCCAGCCAGGGGAAGGCTGGTGCCCAATTCTGTGATCGTACCGGCAAGCGTGCCAGACATGCCTTTGGGCACTTCCTCTGAGAATGTCGCATTGGACTGCACATCGTTGCTGAATACAGACCGGACGGCATATTTGTAAAGACCGGCTGGTAAAGGTTCCCAAGCTGTATCGCTATAGTTTTCCGCTGTAACAGGCTGGGGAGTAAGTAAAACCCAATTGTCCGGATTGTATTGATGGATAGCCGGAAAGCGCCAGACTTTGTAGCCCAGCATCATCCGATCGCCGGCATCAGTACTCTCTATCCGGCTAAAAGGTTCTGGCCGTATATCATTATGGCTACGGGACAGACTCAAGGTAGCGCCGGCATCAAGTGTATATGCCGCGTTATCTGAGGCGGGGGAATTGCCTTGAGCGCTGAGCATCGCAGCGGGAAAGCTCAAAGTCCCCTCAGGACCGTTAATATTGATGTCATCTATGAACCATGAATACCAAAGACCATTGTTTAGATAAGAATCACGCGCATTCCACGCGATAGTGATTTGCATTCCGGCATATGCCGAGAGGTCGATGGCGATGGGTGATGTGTAGTAGTTCCAGCCTCCAGATTGAACGCTGGCATCCCAAAGGGTTATCCAGGAAATACCATCATCGGTAGAAACCTTCACATAATAGTGATCTCCATTCATGCTGCCCAGGAAGACATTTGACCAGAAGGTAAGGTGGGCAGAGGGAGGGCACGCGAACAGGGGTGTTTTGAGCCATTCATCCTGATGGCTTGTGACCCACCGAAGACCAGCCTGGCGTTCGCCACTATGAGGAACGATATCGGGTGTGGAGGCCACGGTGCCCACAGAACCCCAAGTGGGGAGCACTCCAGACGGGTTGGGCGATCCCGTGTTGGTGATCACCTGAGTCCATAAATAAGGTGGGAATATAGCTCCCTCAAAATCTTCGGTGATGTTCTGCACAGCTGCGGGTGCTTCCCAACTGAGGTCCACCTGGCTGAAGGAAGTGTTTTCAAGGGCTACTACGTTACGCGGTGAATTGGCGATTTCATTAATGATGATATCTCCCAAGTTTATATCCGTTTCATGCACCGCAGCTAACCCGGTAGTAAGCTGATAGCCAGTACTTTTAATAACATAATGGTAGTCTTGATTACCGAAAACACCGGTTAGGGAAAAGTAGCCCTCGGGGTTCGTGGTGGCGGTATAAGTTTCATAACCACGTAAAGATATCAGGGCTTCAGCGATCCCTGCCGTAAGATCATCGCTGCCCAAGATTCTTCCGGATACCGATACTTGGGGAAGAGGATCAAGCGCAATGTCGGAAGTGTGGGTTTGCCCCGCCGTAATGGTAATACTTTGGTCAGCTATGGTATAGCCATGTTTGGCAGCGCTGATGATATGTATCCCTTCAGTAATATATGGGAAGCTGTAATGGCCGGTAGCATCGGTGAGGGTAGTCAGATTTGTGTTTGCCACTGAGACAGCCACGCCTTCCACAGGATTTCCGCCTGTGCTTACCAAGCCGTTTAAACTTCCCGTCCCGGCTTCCAGTACATAGAAAGTAGTTTTGGGAAACAAGCCCGATACTATGGTGTTTGTAGGAGGAGCAGCGGGATCCAGGACAGTGTCGGAGCTTTTCTCTGCGAGTGAGCGCACATTGCCCAAAGCTTGACAGGCGAAAACATCGTGAGTAAGGTACCGGACAGAATCCCAGGGACGTTGCACCATCATTACCAAAGAAGCTCCATAATAAATAAACGGCAGCTCAAAGACGATCTCGATCTCATTTTGGCCTAAGGGGAAATCTAACTCTCCATCAAAGACCAGCGTGAGCTCTGTGGATGGGATCCACCCGCCGGTTAGACCCGCTTGAGTGGTGTTTCCCAGCCAGACCTTGGTGGCCTTGGGGATGTTAATATCCATGGCAAAATTGTTATAGAACACGAGACCACTAATACTGCCAGATACCATATTCAGCTCGTCCGGATAGAATAAGCATTCGAAAAGGGAATTTTGATAATAGAAGTTCATCGGCAATCGTTCCCCGAAATTGCCCATTCCGATGGTGACCGCTTCGGTTCCTGCTTCCCATACCATAATAGGGAGATGCGCAGATTTGTCATTGTCCGGCACTTCATCCCCGATCATTACCACTTTGCAATACAGATAGGTAGAACCGACCGTGATGGGAGTAAAGTGGAAGGTATAAGTTTGTACTTCCGAGAAAGCGATAGTATTCCCAGCCATGCTACCGAGCTCCACATCACCTTCTTGCATGAGTTTGATGAGATAATCGCTCTGTGCTGCCAAGCCATTATTGCGGATTGATGCCACAAAGGCATATTCAGTTCCTGTCCTTAAGTCAGAATCCCCCACTATACTCATGCAAGACAAATCGTTGGAAATAAGCTGGTCATTATACAGAAAGGTGATTTTGGGGGATTGACCGCTGGGGCTGGTGTCTGCAGGTGGAGAGGCGGGATTGAAGGCCTCGCTACGGGATTGTACCATGAGTGATCTGGAAGTTCCCAGGGTCTGACATTTGAAAAAATTGGTCGAATCAAAGTATTGGTTATCCAAAGGACGTTCCATCATCAATACCAGATTCCCTCCTCCGTAAACCAGGGGTGTGGAAAAAGAGATAAAGATGTTGTTCTCTCCGGAGGGGTAATTTACGTTGCCGGAAAATACTTGCGTGAGCTGAGTAGAGGGAATCCAGCCTCCGGAAAGATCATTCTGGGTGGTTTCTCCCATCCAAATATTGGTCGGTTTATTAGGTAGGTTCGTAGAAAAATTGTTGTAGAGCTGGATACCGGTGATAATTCCATCAAGATCAAGCTCATCTGCCAGGTATATGGTTTCATACAAGCTGGATTTGTAATACATATTGAGAGGCAATCTGGCGGCTTGATTTCCCAGCCCGATTGTAAAAGATACCGTTCCGGCGGGCTGCACATTAATGGGCAGAGCCGGGCTTTGGTTATTTGCCGGCACTTCATCTCCATTGAGGACGGTGCGTCCGTATATTTTGGTAGGCCCCAGGGTGGTGGGAACCCAGGAGAAGGTATAAATCTGCTCTTCTGCATCCATGATGGGGGCGCCTGCTATATTGCCCAGTACGATCCCACCCTCTTGCATCAGCCTTACGGAGTAATTGCTTTGAGTGACCTGACCGTTGTTTTTGATCTTGACCGTATATTCCGAGGCACTTTCTATACTAGGATTGATGTTTCCTGAAACGCTTAAACTGCTCAAATCGTTCTGGATGGAACTCAGGCCGGTATAAAAGAAAGTAGTTTTGGGAAATCTTCCTGTGGTCGCTGTGCCATCGGGAGGATTGGCAGGATCATAAGCCGTACCGCCACTATAAACGATCTTTGCACGGGTTGTACCTATGGTTTGGGTGTAAAAATTGTCATTGTAATCATAGGTGACGGTATCCGTAGGACGTAGGATCATCATCACCAAATTACCGCCGGTGTACTCAAATGGAGTAGAGAAAGTGATGCGGATGGTATTTTGCCCCCCAGGGTAACTCACGTTACCGTCAAAAACCAGGGAAAGCGAAGTGGAGGGTATCCAGCCAGCGCTAAGATCCGTAAGAGTAGTGGTGCCTAACCAGATTTTGGTAGGCAAAGCCGTGGCGGTAGTCGAAACGAAATTGTTGTAAAAGGCAAGTTCATTGATGCTGCCAGATATGATGTTTAGTTCATCCTGAAAGTATAAACATTCATACAGGGAATTCCTATTCCACAGATCAATGGGTAAGCGGGCCTGTTGATCTCCGGTGCCTACGGTTACTTCGCTTGCGGTAAGCGGGATCATCATCGCGCTTAGGATCAATATTGCTGCAAGAATCAGCGATAATCTCTTCATTTATATTTCCTTAATAATGCATAGTTGGGTTTGATTTTTAGCTCTATCCTATTATGATTTACAGTCAGCCCAAAATCATAGAAGTTGTTCTTTTGCTCGGGGCTGGTCTTATACTTTTGTTGATTCATTTTGGTTGTAATATGGGGGTTCGTGCTTGGGCGGATAACGCCTTCAGCGCACGAACCCCAATTAAGCTCAAGATATCCTGGACATCTATGCTCATGATAGCATATTCATCTGAGCGATAGTAAGCTTTGATCTGCAAGCTAAGTATTCAGTCAAAGACCCATACTTTTTAAAGGCTGCCTCTGACGACGCGAAATCCAAGATAACTATCACCGCCTATCATGAAATTGCTACCCCTGAATGAAATGGTGCAAGATTCTGGCCAATGGTTCCAGCTTCCTCCACGCACGGCACGATATTCACCCCCTGTACTCCCTCTCGGATCTGTTTGATCTTCGGTGGAGTAGGGATCAACGGAGCCCCAACACCATTCATTAACATTGCCAGTCATATCATATATTCCAAGCTCGTTTGGTAGTTTTGTGCCTACGGTATGAGGTGAACTGCCAGAATTGCCTAAGTACCAACCTACATCATCGAGCACATTGCTGCCGGCATAGGTGCTATAACCACTTGCGGGAGTGAGAGCTCCACCCTTTGCTGCATACATCCATTCCATCTCTGTGGGCAATCGGTAGCCATTGGCTGACCAATCACAGCTTATGTTACGGAGATAGTAAATATCGCTGTCCCAACCTTTAGGCCAGGATTCTATATCCGTGCCATAATCAATGCCATCTTCATAATAATGGTAAGGTGGAGTAAGACCTTCCAAACTACTGCGTGCGTTGCAATAGGTTATGGCATCAAGCCAAGTCACCCGTTCCACAGGAAAGTTTGGGTTTCCGGCAAAATACGATGGGTTCTGGTTCCACCCCGGTACGGTTTGATACTCAGCTTGCGTCACTTCGTATTTGTGCATATAGAAGCTGGAGATGGTTACGTTGCCAGTTCCATTATGGAATGTGCCACCTTGTACAAAAACAAAGTTTTCAGGTGCGGGAGGCCCATCCGCTTCGATTGCGGTTACATAATAGAATTTCTTGCTGGAAGGGTTTGTAATGAGATACTCGGACTCCAGCGCGGCTGGCAGAATCGGGCTCCAAGGTCCTTCTGGAGCATCGGCTTCATATACCTGATAGGAGATTGCGCCTGTGATGTCCTCCCAATCAAGTTTCAGATTTTCTCCTACTTCCTCAATGGACACGACAGGTGTTTGAGCCTCAAGGAAAGAAACTGCAGAAAGTCCCACAGCGGTCAAAAGGATCAGGAGTATAGATGCTAAAGTTGTTTTTTTCATTTTGTTATCCTTATTAGGTTTGTTACTTGAGTTAAGATAGTTAAACGGTCATCCTCCCCTGCGTCGGGTTGACGCAAGGGAGTTGAAACGATAAGTGAAATTATGAAGGCTGGAGGGGGGGTGGGGAAAGTTTCAGAAATCTGTGCCCTGCTTCTTGAGATAATGTGCGAAGATTATAATAAGATAAGAGGCAAAAATCTCGGAATTGGTCTTCCCGATTTACATACGACATGAGGTGACTATGGCTACTCGCGCCATCAGGCCTTAACGCTGTTTCGCTATGCAACCCAGAAAGATATGCCGGATATCCCACTTTCGCCACGCTGTGCATGGCGTAAGTTTCCTGTGTCCTGCTGATCAAGCTGCTGAGCTGCCGGTTCCGGGCGATGCTGATATCAGTCAATGAGTAGCGATTCATTACCATAGTCCTTTTCCTTTATTTATTGCAGTCTGGCTGAAAACGTTGACGTTGACAGTTACTTCTGCAATCCACATGATAAGAGTGCAATCTACAGGCCAATTTATGGGATATAATTACAGATAAGCGGATGTAATTGTGACATAGCTATATAGCTTAAAATTAGTGTAATTTCTACTCTGCTTCTGGGTTAGCCAATGCGGGGATTTGATCAAAATGATGATCACTTTGACCGAATTGACCAGAATGAACAGCTTGGTTTTGCCATCGGAAGGATGCCGCATGGGGCTGACCTCAACTATTTTGTAGTGATGTTCTTGGCTTTTCTGCGCATCGTGGAATAGGAAATCCCCAACATAATTGCGGCTTTGGTATAGCTGCCGCCGCATTTCTGAAGCGCCTGCTCTATCATATCGAGTTCCATTTGTTTGATAGAGATCATACCATGGGCATCTTCCCGCTTTGCTGTGCTCGACACTGAAAACGAGTCCAGATCCCCAATCCTCAATTCATTGCCATCCAAAATGATCATTGCTCTTTCGATGATGTTTTTGAGTTCTCTCACATTGCCCGGGAAATGGTAATGATAAAGCTGCTCAAAGGCTTTGCTATAATCCGGGATCGGTTTATTCATTTTGCGGGCAAACTCTTTCAGAAAATGATCTACCAGCGGGGCGATATCGTCCTTCCTTTCGCGTAGCGGAGGGATATGGATACCAATGGTATTGATGCGATATAACAGATCTTCGCGGAAAAGCCCTTTATTTACCAGGTCGCCAATATCTTTATTGGTAGCTGAGATGAGTCTGAAATTCACTTTGATGGCTTTATTTGAGCCCACTCTCTTTATAGTTCTGGTCTCAAGTACTCTGAGGAATTTTGCCTGAATCGAAAGCGGAGTATCGGCGATTTCATCTAAAAACAAGGTTCCGCCATTTGCAGCCTCGATAAAGCCGAAGGTATCATGATTTGCTCCGGTAAAAGCCCCTTTTGTATGTCCAAAGAATTCACTTTCTGCCAAAGATTCTACGATCGCACTACAATTCACGTCGATGAAAGGCCCCTGGTTCCCAGAGCCGGCAAAGTGGATTAAACGGGCTACAATCTCTTTCCCTACGCCGCTTTCCCCAGTGACAATCACATTTGTACTGGGATGTTCCGAAGCCATGATGGCCAAACGGTAGACTTCATTGATTCTCTCGCTTACTCCGATGAAGTTCATATCCATGGATTTTTTCAGCGCATCGGTGATTAATGAAAATTGCTTTCTGATCTCGGTCAGACAGGTTGAAGTGGCTTCGTAATTTTTTTGTAGTGAGTTCAGTTCGTTCGCGATAGCTGCACTGAACATTTGGTCATTGATCTCACAATACTTGAGCAGGTAATCATGCGCTTTCTTGAAACTACTTTCGGCCCTATAACTCTGGCTTAATATCCAATAGGATTTTTGGTTGTCTCTGAGTTTTTCATCTTGTTCCGGTAGCTCCAAGCATTGATACGCATAATGTTTGGCTTTGGCAGTGTTCCCGATTTTCAGGTAAGAAGAAGCGAGATTATTCAAAACGTTGGAATAGGAGTTCGTTAGCCCGTATTTAGTCATAATCTCGCTAGCTTCTTTGTACAATCGGATGGCATTCTTGTATTCACCCTTTGTCTCATAGCAGAGGCCCATGTTGGTTAGGATCGCCGCATAGGTATGATGATTTTCAGCGATAATGGCATAACCCTGAGCTTCTTTCAGATACATCAGAGCTTTGTCCGGATCAGAGTAATAATTTGCGGCACCCAAGTTTTGTGTGATTCGGGCTAAATCCCTTTTATTGCTGGAGAACTTCTTCCGGTCCAATAATTTGGACAGAATGTCAGCTCCTTTATCGAACATTTTCATGTTTACCAGCATTCTGCTCACGGCCTCGGTGGCAGCATCATAAGAATTTTGATAGCTAACAGATTGGGAATTCACCAGCTGTTCATTAAAACTATTTAGAATGCTTAAAGCATCCGAAAGGTAGGTTGCACATTGACCCATCAAGCCTTTTTTGCGACATAGCTCGCCGTAGGTGATGTACACATTAGCCTTGCCCAGAAGGTCACCCAGATTATCGTAAATTTCTAAACTGCGCTTGAGATACTCCTCGGCGGTGATATAATCTACCGCCAGCAGCATGCTTCTGCCTGTCATACGGTAATAATATGCCAAGCTCTCCGCGGATTCGGCTTCTCTAATAATCGGGATTAATTCCAACAAGCAATTTACGCTTTTTTTATGGAGACTTTCTCGATGATAAAGAATGCTAAGAATTTGCAGTATTCGCTTGATGGCAGGTTTGTTTCCATCACGTTTTGCTTTCTCAAACGCTGCCTCATAATGAGATATCTTATCGGTGTTTGTTTTTTGGAGGATAGACATATTTAACCTTTCTTGCTTTATTATGAAACTAAGGTTCTGGATGCAGGTCGTTCTGTCAAGCATTTTATCGACATTTTTTATTTTGTAACTACTCCTGCTATTATAAGGTACACAGACCCTTGGAATGGGCTCAGGCTGGCAGGGCAGATCTTCGATGTAGAGCAGGATGCCGATCCTGCTAAAAGCTGTTTTTGGATCAGATATTTGGTTTTTGGGTATGATCGTATTCGGCAGGATCGGCATCCTGCGCTACGGTTGCCCCTTCAAACTGCCTTTCGCCACCGGGAATGAGAGCTAATTTTTGAAGTCAAAACAGCTAAAAGATTGGTAGTATATGTATAATAGGATAAGCTGTTTTAACTCCAAAAATCTGCTTTCACGTAAAATGCGGTGTCAGCTTTGAGCACAAAATATAAGACCGTTGAACATTCCATCCATTGAGTCTGAGAAAGTGACCCGATGATGATTTTACAGAAATTTTAGCCAATTTTCATCATTATTGTCCAAATTTGCTGTTTTTAGCCCTTAAAATGCCTCTA
>Ga0265294_10002773_pt1 | contig 22781 bp, 20 predicted proteins | sample MunlanPumphouse3_FD_192504 | JGI IMG/M metagenome (GOLD analysis project Ga0265294, IMG submission 192504) | Groundwater microbial communities from a municipal landfill in Southern Ontario, Canada - Pumphouse #3 | ecosystem: Environmental > Aquatic > Deep subsurface > Groundwater | place... | reverse complement strand
AGTAAATCTCAAATGTCTGCATATGATTTTTTAAATGGTTCAGGACTTTCTGTTGGTAATGTACTAAAATAACAAAATATTTTGTTTGTTTTTGCAGAAAAATTTGTAAAAATATAACCATAAAATACTGAATATAAAAAATTAATATTCATATTCAAAAATTAATAAAATTTGCTTGACAATATATACCACTTTTTATATTATAAATTGTGGAAAATTTGAATGTTTTAACTATTAAATTAAATAAGTTGATAGAGTCATATAAAAAGCTTAAAGAAGATAATTACAGATTGAAAACTGAATTGGATTTTTTTAAGAAAGAAGTAAAAGAACACAAAAACCGTTTGAATGAAAATGTTGTGTTGAAGGAAAAACAAAAAAAGGCTATACTTAAAGCAGAACAGATATTAGAAAAGATAAATTCGATGAAGGTTTTGTAATGGGAAGTGTTTCTTCAAAAATTATGGGTATGCCTATAAATGTTTCTGTAGACGATGGTGATGAGTTTACCGTAAATAAAGCTATAGAGTTTGCTAATGAGAAGTATGGCGATATAAAAAGAATGCATACAGGGATTGAAGATTCAAATACATTAAGAGCTTTTGCAATTTTGAATATTATTATGGAATTACAAACAATTAGGGATGAACAAGTTGGTATTTCTGATAGAAATGTTAAGAAGGTAGATAATCTTATAAAGATGATAGATAAATTAGATTTATCTGATTAAAAATTTAATATAACCCTGCATTGTTGGTGATTTTTTTGTTAATGTATTTATTCCGATGAGTTCTTTAAGAGAAATCCGTGTGAGTTATGCAAATATGCATAAACCATGGTTCTCACTTGTAAAAAAGGGCTTTAAATACTTAACAAACACGGCAAATGTGGGGTTTTTATTTTATGGAACAAAAAGATTTTTTTAAAGAAAATCTAAATTCTAATAGCAAATATAAACCATTAGCTTTAAGAATGGCTCCGCAGTCTCTTGAAGACTATATGGGGCAAGGTAATATTGTTGGTGATGGCAAATTATTAAAAAGAGCAATAGAAGCTGATAGTTTAGGTTCAGTTATATTTTATGGACCTTCAGGAAGCGGGAAAAGTGCTCTTGCAGGAATTATAGCTTTAAAAACAAAAGCTTATTTTGAAAAAGCAAATGCTGTTTTAATTGGAATTAGTGATATAAAAAAAATTTTGGAACAGGCAAAAAATCGGTTAGAGATGTCCGGTAAAAAGACAATTCTAATGCTTGATGAAATTCATCATTTTAACAGATCCCAACAAGATGCTCTTTTACCTGATGTTGAAAAAGGAATTATAACATTAATTGGAATAACAACTGAAAACCCATTTTTTTATATTAATTCAGCTATACTTTCTAGAACAACAGTTTTTGAATTTCAAAAACATAGTCATGATGATCTTTTAAAAATTTTAGATAATAGTATTGTTGATAAAAAAAATGGTTTTGGTAAACTGAATATAAAAATTACTAATGAAGCAAAAAATCATTTAGTAAAAAATGCTAATGGCGATGCTAGACGATTGCTTAATGCAGTTGAAATAGGTGTCTTATCAACAATGCCAAGTGCTGATGGTATTAGACTTTTTGATTTAAAAGTTGCAGAAGAGTCGATACAAAAAAGAAGTATTTCTTATGATAAAAGTGGAGATCAACATTATGATCATATTTCTGCTTTTATAAAATCTATGAGAGGTTCTGATCCGGATGCAACAGTTTATTGGATGGCAAAAATGCTTGTTGCAGGTGAGGATCCAAGATTTATAGTAAGAAGAATAATTATTTGTGCTAGTGAAGATGTTGGAAATGCTGATCCAAGAGCATTAACCTTATCTGTTTCTGCAATGCATGCTGTTGAATTTTTAGGTATGCCGGAAGCTAGAATAATTTTGTCGCAAGCTGCAATATATGTTGCAACAGCTCCAAAATCGAATGCATCTTATATTGCGATAGATAGAGCAATAGACGAAATTAAAAATGGTAAAGAAAGAACAGTTCCGAATCATCTAAAGGATGCTAGTTTAGATGGAGAAGCTTTAGGGCATGGTAAAGGGTATAAATACCCGCATGACTTCAAGGATCATTATGTTGAACAAGAATACTTTGAAGACCCTGTAATTTTTTATTATCCAACTAATCAAGGTTATGAGGTGAAAATTAGTGAAAGACTTAACAGAATCAGAAAAAAGTAAATTAAGATATGATTATCTGACGATTAGGGATAGATTGGAACCTGCATTGAGATCTGCATATAGTAGAGTTATATTATCAAGAATAAAAAAACTCGAATCTTATCAGAATGCAAAAGTGGTCATGTTTTACTTATCTTACGGGTCAGAAGTAGTTACAGATACTATGATAAATGAAGTTTTGTCAGATGGAAAAGATGTTGTCGTGCCGGTAATTCAAAATCCCGGTGATGGTATTATGACAGCTATAAGAATTACTCATTTAGAAGATTGTTATGAAGCAGTTTATGGCATTAGACAACCAGAGTTTAATGAAAATGAGATTGTTGATAAACAGGATGTAGATTTAATTTTTGTGCCGGGTATAGTTTTCGATAGTTATGGCTATCGTATCGGTTATGGGAAGGGATACTACGATAGATGGTTGGCTGGTACAGATATTTCAAAAAGAGTTGGACTTGCTTATGAAGTACAGTTAATAGATAAAATACCAAGTGGTAAATATGATTTGCCTGTAAGTATAGTATTAACTGAGAAGAGACTTATAGAAGTAACTAGAAATTGATATTGCGAAAGGGGACTAAAATATGGAAAATGTTTTAATGTTAATAGGAATAGGATGTATTTGTTTTGTAGTTGGTTTCATTCTAAGATATGTATATGCAAAAATTGATTCAACATCTGTTGAGCAAATTTCAGATAGAATTATCAATGAAGCTAAAATTCGTGCGGATGCAAAAACAAAAGAGATGTTAATAGCAGGTAAAGATGCTGTCGATAATGAAAGAAAAGAGTTTGAAAAAGAATTAAAAGAAAAAAAGATTGAGATTCAAAATTCAGAAAAAAGATTAATTCAAAGAGAAGAAAATCTGGATAGAAAAATGGATTCTTTAGATAAAAAAGATAGAGATTTTCAACAAAAAGAAAAAAATCTTGAAACAAAAGAAAAAACTATTGATCAAAAAATTTCTGAAGTTGAACAAATAAAAAATGAACAAAAAACAATACTTGAAAAACTCTCCGGATTAACCAGAGAAGAAGCTAAACAAAGATTAGTAAAAGAAATGGTAGATGAAGCAAAAAGAGATGCAGCTGTTTTATCTCAAAAGATAGAGCAGGAAACAAGAGAAAATGCAAATAAAAAAGCAAAAGAAATTCTTTCTATTGCGATACAGAAAGTTGCGGCAGATCATACAACTGATATTACAACTTCAACGATTCAAATTCCAAGTGATGAAATTAAGGGAAGAATTATTGGTAGAGAAGGTAGAAATATAAGAGCTTTTGAACAGGCTACAGGTGTAGATTTAATTATTGATGATACTCCGGAATCTATAACAATATCTGCTTTTGACGGTGTTAGAAGATATATTGCAAAAAAAGCATTAGAAAAACTTATTGCAGATGGCAGAATACATCCTGCAAGAATTGAAGAAGTAGTCCAAAAAATGCAAAAAGAAGTTGAGGAAACAATTAAAGAAACCGGTGAACAAGCTGCTATTGATTCAGGTGTTCCAGGTCTTCATCCTGAAATTATTAAATTATTGGGAAGACTTAAGTTTAGAACATCTTATGGGCAAAACCAATTGCAACATACTCTTGAAGTTACATGGCTTGCCGGTGCAATTGCAGGTGAACTTGGTTTGGATATTACATTCTGCAAGAAAGCTGGACTTATGCACGATATAGGGAAAGCTGTAGATCATGAGGTAGAAGGAACTCATCATCAAATATCTGCAGAACTTGCAAAAAAATATGGCGAATCTCCAAAAATGATAAATGCAATTTTATCACATCATGAAGGTTTTGATGAACCGAAAAGTCCGGAAGCTTTTGTTATTGCAGCAGCAGATGCAATTTCTGCAGCAAGACCAGGTGCAAGAAGAGAAACAATTGAAACTTATTTAAAAAGATTAGAAAAACTTGAAACAGTTGCAAAAGATTTTAAAGGTGTATCATCTGCCTATGCAATTCAGGCAGGAAGAGAAATAAGAATTTTAGTTGAACCTGAAAATATAGACGATGCACAGTCTCAAGTTCTAGCTCATGATATAGCAAAGAAAATTGAACAAGAACTTGAATATCCTGGTCAGATAAAGGTTACTGTTATTAGAGAAGTTAGGGCACAGGATACTGCTAGATAAATTGAAAAGAATTTTAAGACTTCAAAATTTGGAAGGGAATTATTAATTGATTTGGTTTTATCATTATTTCAATGGATATTTAATAACCAAAATTTTGAAGTCTTTAAGATAATTATTGTTAATACTTAAAGTTTGTCATGAATTTGCTTAGTAATTAGAACTTCATATTTTTTAAGTAACAAGTGAGATAAATGGTAGATTTATTTGATTTTGAAAGTTCAAATAATAATATTGATGACGGGAAAAAAATATATTCCGTCAGTGAAATAAATAATGAAATTAAGTTTATTTTAGAAGACTCTTACCCCGTTGTTTGGATTTCCGGCGAAGTATCTAATTTTAAAACATATTCATCAGGTCATATGTATTTTAATCTTAAAGATGAAAATTCACAAATATCTGCTGTTATGTTTTCAGGGTATAATCAAAAACTTAATTTTGTTCCAAAAGATGGAATGCAAATTCTTGTATTTGGAAAAATAACATCATATGTTCAAAGAGGTTCTTATCAAATTCAAGTTTCTTATGCTAAAGAAATTGGCATAGGAACTCTTCAAGAAATTTTTGAAAAGTTAAAGAATAAATTACAATTGGAAGGATTATTTGAACAGAAATGTAAAAAACAAATTCCTTATATTGTTAATAAAATTGGTATTGTAACTTCAAAAGATGGTGCTGCTTTACATGATATATTATCTGTACTGAACAGACGGTTTTCAAATGTTGAGATCTTGATTTATCCAGTTAGAGTTCAAGGTGAACAAGCTAAATATGAAATTTCTAATGCTATTGAGTATCTGAATAATAATTATAAAGAATTAGATGTTTTACTTGTTGGCAGAGGTGGTGGCTCATTAGAAGATTTATGGGCATTTAATGAAGAAATAGTTGCGAGAGCTATTTTTAATTCCAAGATACCAACAATATCTTGTGTCGGACACGAAATAGATTTTACAATTGCTGATTTTGTAGCAGACTTAAGAGCTGCAACACCATCTGTTGCTGCTGAAATAGTTGCAAAAAACAGAGCAGATATAGAAGATAAATTGTTGATGTTAAAAAAATCAATCATAGATAAAATGACAAATATTGTAGATATTGCTAGTGAAAAAATAAATAAATTTAAAACTTGCAGGGCTTTATCAAAACCATATTTGATATATGAAGACAAAATACAGTATATAGATGAGTACAAAGAAAAATTAATAAATAAGGTAAAAGAAATATTTGAAAATAAACAACATTTATTACAGTTAAAAATACAAAAGCTTAGTCTATTGTCACCACTAAATATTTTGGAAAGAGGTTATTCTGTTTGTTTCAAAGAAAATGGAGAGTTAATTAAAAAATCTAAACAAATACTAAAAGATGATATTGTTAATGTAAAATTGTCAGAAGGAATAATAAAAGCAAAAGTTTTGTAGGAGTTTAAATGAAAAAACACACATTTGAAACATCATTAAAAAGACTTGAAATTATTGTAGATGAAATGGAAAATTCCCAATTAGATATTGATAAAGCTATGAAACTTTTTGAAGAGGGAGTATCATTAGTGAATGAATGTTCTTCTAAACTTGATGAAACTAAGAAAAAGATAGAGATTCTTATTGAAAAAAATGGTAAAATCGAGAAAGAAAAATTTATTGGAATAGAAAATGATAATGAAAATAAATAATAAAATTAATTTAAAAAAGTATTTATTGTTAATGTCTAAAGAAGTTAATATCAGTCTTAAGAAATATTTGCCAAAAGATAAGTCTATTATTTCTCAGGCTATGAGGTATTCTGTTTTGGCAGGTGGAAAAAGGCTAAGACCTATTTTTGTCATTTTGGGTGCAGAAATTTTTGGATTATCTAAACAAAAAATAGAACCTGCTATATGTGCAGTTGAATTTCTACATACATATTCTTTAATTCATGATGATTTACCGGCTATGGATAATGATGATTTAAGAAGAGGTAAACCGACAAGTCATAAAAAATTTGGTGAAAATGCTGCAATTTTGGCAGGAGATGCTCTTCTTACAGAATCATTTAATTTAATTGCACAATGTAATGTGCCAAGTGACAGAATTGTAAAAGCTATAAGAAATTTCGCAGAGTATTCAGGTTATAAAGGTATGATTGCCGGTCAGGCAGAAGATACTTTAGAAGCAGGTAAATGGAATAAAAAAGATATATCTTTATGTAAAAATAAATTAGAATTTATTCATATAAATAAAACTTCAGCTTTGATAAAAGCTAGTATTAAAATCGGTGCGATTTTAGCAGGAGCAAAAGAAAAAGATTTAGTATTACTTGATAAATATGCACATAATATTGGTCTTGCTTTTCAGATTGCTGATGATATTTTAGATGTATATGCGGATAAAAAATTATTGGGTAAAAATGGAAGTGATAATGATAATAATAAACTAACATATTTATCTTTATACGGAAAAGAAAAATCCGAAGAAAATGCAAAGAATTTGATTAGTGAAGCAAAAAAAGTAATTTCAAAATTCAAAACAAAAAAAGAAATTTTAGAAGCACTTGCAGATTATATGATAGATAGAAGATTTTAAAAATTCAAAGAGATAAAATATATACACAGTTTTAAATAGAGGATAGCATGTCAATTTTAGAAAAAATATCTAAACCAAGTGATTTAAAAATAATCAAAAAAGAATTGTTGCCACAATTGGCAGATGAAATAAGGGAAGAATTAATAAAAATTGTTTCACAAAATGGTGGACATTTAGCTTCAAGCCTTGGAGTTGTTGAGTTAACAATAGCTTTGCATTATTGTTTTAATGTTCCAAAAGATAAATTTATATGGGATGTAGGACATCAAGCTTATGCTCATAAAATACTTACAGGTAGAAGAGATAAATTTCATACATTAAGACAATATAATGGACTTAGCGGATTCCCTAAAATATCAGAATCTGTGTATGATGCTTTTGGTGTAGGACATTCATCTACATCTATTTCTGCAGCTTTAGGTTTTTCCGTATCAAGAGATTTACAAGGTGAAGATTACAAAGTAGTGTCTATTATTGGAGATGGTTCTATGACAGGCGGGCTTGCTTTTGAAGGGTTACAAAATGCGGGGACTCTTGCAAAGGATATGTTGGTAATCTTAAATGATAATCAGATGTTTATATCTAAAAAAGTTGGAGTTCTTGCAGGTCATTTTGCAAAGCTTTTAACGGCAGGCAGTGTTAAAAAAATAGAGGATAGAGTTAAAAAATTTGTATCAAGAATTAAATTTTGGGGCTTAAATTCAATAAAAATAGTTAATAGATTTAAAGTTATGCTTTTTCCAGGAATGTTGTTTGAAGAAATGGGTTTTACATATATTGGACCTATAGATGGACACAATATTAATTCATTAATTGATATATTATCAAATGTAAAAGAATTAAAAGGACCAGTACTTTTACATGTAATAACAAAAAAAGGAAAGGGATACAAACCTGCAGAAGAAGATCCAACTAAGTTTCATGGAGTTGGTCCGTTTGATATTACAACAGGGAAAACTTCACAAACAAAAAAAATTACATATACAGAAGTGTTTTCGAAAGCATTAGTCAAACTTGCAAGAAAAGATAATAAAATTATTGCTGTTACAGCAGCAATGCCTGATGGTACAGGTGTTAAAGAATTTTCTGAAGAATTTCCTGAAAGATTTTTTGATGTAGGTATTGCAGAAGGACATGCGATTACTTTTGCAGCTGCAATGGCAGCAGGTGGCTTAAAACCAATTTGTGCAATATATTCTACATTTATGCAAAGAGCTTTAGATAATATAATACATGATGTTGCTTTACAGAATTTACCTGTAGTTATGATTTTAGATAGAGCAGGTATAGTTGGTGAAGATGGGGCAACGCATCATGGTGTATTTGATATGTCTTATTTAAAATATATTCCTAATTTGACAATAATGTCTCCAGCAAATGAAATAGAATTACAAGATATGTTAAATACAGCAGTAAATTTGAAAGGGCCATCAGTAATTAGATACCCTAGAGGAACAGGTACAAATCATGTTGATTTTAACAGAAATTTTGAAATTTTAGATATTGGTAAATCAAAATTAGAAAAATATGGTGAAGATATTTGTTTAATTACTATCGGTAATCCTGTTAATATATGTTTAGAAGTAGCAAACAAATTAGAAGAAAAAAACATTAAGGTTTCAGTTGTGAATATGAGATTTTTAAAACCGTTTGATGAAAATGAAATTAAGAATATATTTAAATATACAAAAAAGATTATAACAGTAGAGGAAAATTCTCTTATTGGCGGAATGGGGGAAACTGTTAAATCAATACTTTCCGGTACGAATGCAGAGATTTTTTCAATAGGAATACCTGATATTTTTATTGAGCATGGTGCTCAGAATATTATTAGGGATAAGTATGGATTGTCTGTTGAGAAAATTGAGGCACAAATTACAAAAATGCTCTCAAAATCAGTAAATTTATAAGAAAATAATTAAAATCTATAGTATTTGTTTTATGTATTATAATTTTAATAGTATCTATAACTTGATTGGTTCAAATAAATAATGTTATAATATCCAAATTTTATATATATGATTTTTGGAAAAACCTATATGAATATGAAAGAAATTAGTTTGAAAAGATATTTATTATTAGGTTCATCTTTTTTATATATCTTTTTTATATTTTTTATTCGTTTATATATATCAAAGTTTTCTTTGTCATTGGCTGAATCTTTATTATATTGTTTAGTCCCTTTTTTAGAAGTTAGTTTTATATATCTGTTCTTTTCGATTATTTTTTCTTTCTCGGTATTTTATAAACGACTTCATGTTTTTAAATACATATTTTTTCTAATTGGCATTATATATATTATTCAAGGTTTTACATTTTTTATATCTGGTAGTTTTTTATCTTCATTAGCTATTGAAAATTGGAGAGATTATCAATATTTTGATAATAAAATTAGATATTTGTTAATAATTTTAACTCCGATTCCTTTTTGCATATATTATTTCAATATATTTTCAAAAATTAAAAGTATAAATAATAATGTTAATAAATCAGTATTTAGTTTGTTTATCATTATAATAATTAGTTTGTTCACTATAAATGGAATTCGTAACCATTCTGCAATTTTATCATTAATAACTAATATCTCAGAGATTGTTTCAGAAGTTTGTTCTCCATATATATCATCTTCAAAAATAAGAAGAGATTTGTCAGTTGAAAAATTTTTTAATATTGATGAAGAAAAAGAATATCCTTTTTTAAAGATGAATGTATATGTGAATAATAAATATTCTATAACACATAATAATAAACCAAATGTAATTGTCCTTTTTTTGGAAGGTTGTTCTGCAAGGTTTATAGATATATATGATATTGATAATAAATTCAATAATCTTACTCCCAATATTGATGAATTTGCTAAAATTAAAGGTGTCTGTAAGGTAGATAACTATTTCAATCATACGGCAGCAACATATAGAGGTATTATAGGTACATTGACTTCCGGATATCCATTACATGGCGGTTTTGAAAATGGTTCTGGTTGGGAAAATAGAAATAATGCATCAATTTATAAACAAACTATAGTATCAAGTGTTCCACGATTATTACAATCTTTTAATTATAAAACTATAATGTTTTCTCCTTTTGTAACAGGTGCCCCTTTTAATGATATGTGTAAAATGTTATATTTCAATGTCATTTATACTGCTGATAAAAGTATAAAAGAACTGATAAACTCAAATTCATACATGTACCAGAATATGTTATCAGACAAAGGTATTTTTTTGGCATTAATCAAATATTTATCTGAAAATGAAAATGATAAACAAGCACATTTTATTTCTTTATACAACAGAGGAACTCATGTTTTTAGTGATATTATAGAAGGTGGTAAAAAATATGAAGATGGTGAAAATCAAATATTAAATAGAATTCATAATCTTGATTATGAACTTGGAAAATTTTTGCGTTATTTTAAACAGTCATCCTGGGCTTCAAATACATATTTAATTATTACAACAGACCATGCTACCTTTCCAGAACCAGCTTATACAGAAATTATAAAACAAGATACACCATATTACTTTGTAGATAGAATTCCCCTTTTAATTTATGATCCATATAAAGGGTTACCTGATAATATAGATGCAAATTCTCGCAATTCTTTGGATTTAGCTCCAACAATATTAAATTTGTTAGGTATTCAAGAAATAGAAAATTCATTTTTAGGGCATTCTTTATTGGATTTATATCCATACAACATCAGTATGAGTGCTATTGGTAAAGTTTTAAAGGATCGTTATATAATTGTTGATGGAAAAATATATCCATCAGATGTAGTGCCAAAAAAATATAAAAAAGAAACTCAATATTTTTCAGAGTATATCGATTTATATCGATCATATGAAAAAAACAATATGATTTTCCATGTAAATGATGATAACTATTAAATAAAATTTACAGTACATTTTTTTTGTAATTTATATATAAACTTTATATAATTTCTTTTATTGTTGTGTTGGTTTAGGATTAAAAAAATCAAAATAATAGTACATAATATGAAAAAACGATTAGATGTTTTAATGTTTGAAAAAGGTTTAGTTGAAAGCAGATCAAAAGCCCAGGCTCTTGTTATGGCGGGTACAGTTCTTGTTAACGACAAGAAAGTTATAAAAGCAGGAACACAAGTTTCTGACGATGATATAATAGAAATAGAAAAACAAAATCCTTATGTTTCAAGAGGAGGATTAAAATTAGAATCTGTACTTAATTTGTTTGATATCGATTTTACTGATAAAATATGTATGGATATAGGTGCTTCAACAGGTGGTTTTACAGATTGTATGTTGCAACATGGAGCACAAAAAGTTTATGCCGTTGATGTTGGCAGTGGACAATTACATTATAAGCTAAGACAGGATGTAAGAGTAGTAAATATAGAGAATGTTAATTTTAGATATTTTGATAAAACATTGTTGAAAGATGAGATAGATTTGATTACAATAGATGTATCTTTTATTTCATTGGATAAAATATTGACTTTGGCAAATGAAATATTATCTGATATGGGAAGTATTATAGCAATGATAAAACCACAATTTGAACTTGAATATGGTGAAATAAAAAAAGGTGTTGTTAAAGATGAAAAATTAAGAATAAAAGCAATAGATAAAATTAAAAAATTTGCAATACATTTAGGTTTAGATATTATCAAAGAACAAGATTCTGCCGTAAAAGGTCCAAAAGGGAATTTAGAACATTTTATATTATTAAATAAGAAGGTAGGTTAAGAAAATGGTAGATTATAATGTAAATGAAGTTGAAAAAAAATGGCAACAAATTTGGCATGATAAAAAAGTTTTTAAAGCACAAGAAGATACTTCAAAAGAAAAATATTATTTGCTGGTTATGTTTCCATATCCTTCAGGTAATTTACATATGGGACATGTAAGAAATTATAGTATAGGAGATGTTTTTGCAAGATTTAACAGAATGTTAGGTAAAAATGTTATACATCCGATAGGATGGGATTCTTTCGGACTTCCGGCAGAAAATGCTGCAATTAAACATAATATCCATCCTAAAACATGGACAAAACAAAATATTGCAAAAATGAATGAACAATTAAAAATGCTGGGGATTTCTTATGATTGGGATAGAGAAATAGCTACATGTGATCCTGAATATTATAAGTGGAATCAATGGTTTTTTATAAAGATGTGGGAACAAGGATTAATATTTAGAAAGACAGCAAATGTTAATTGGTGCCCTTCCTGCAAAACAGTTTTAGCAAATGAACAAGTGAACCAAGGAGTATGTTGGAGATGTGATAGTCAAGTAGAACAAAAAGAACTTGAACAATGGTTTATCAAAATAACAGATTATGCTGATGAACTTTTAGAAGGACATAAAGAACTTACTGGTTGGCCGGAGCAGGTTATTGCTATGCAAAAAAATTGGATTGGAAAATCTCATGGTGCAGAAATGAATTTTCAAATCGCAGATTCAGATAAAAAATTAAAAATATTTACCACAAGACCTGATACGATTTTCGGTGTAAGTTTTATGGTCTTATCTCCGGAACATTCAATAATAAAAGAATTTAAAAATAAAATTGCAAATTGGCAAGAAGTTGAAAAGTATATTATAGCAAGTGCAAGCAAATCAAATATAGAAAGAGCATCATCAAAAGAAAAGACAGGAGTTAAATTAGAAGGAGTTTCTGCTATTAATCCGGCAAATGGTAAAAATATTCCAATATTTGTTGCGGATTATGTTTTAATTGGATATGGAACAGGTGCAATTATGGCTGTTCCTGCACATGATCAGAGAGATTGGGATTTTGCAAGAAAATATAATATTGAAATAACAGAAGTTATAAAAGGTAATAATTCAGATATAAATAAATCAGCTTATGAAGATGAAGGATTTATGGTTAATTCTGGTAAATTTGATGGAATAACTTCAGCAGAAGCTAGAGAAAAAATGCCTGTTTGGGTAGAAGAAAATGGTTGGGGGAAAAGAACAACAAATTTTAAATTAAGAGAATGGTTAATATCCAGACAAAGATATTGGGGTACCCCAATCCCTATGATACATTGTGAAAAATGTGGGACTGTTCCGGTTAACGAACACGATTTACCGGTTCAATTACCTGAAAATATTAAATTCACAGATGATGGAAAATCACCATTGCAAGGATGTGAAGAATTTTTAAATACAACATGTCCAAAATGTGGTGCAAAAGCTACAAGAGAAACAGATACTATGGATACATTTGTAGATTCTTCGTGGTATTATGCCAGATATACAGATGCAAGAAATAATAATAAACCTTTTGATTCAGATAAAGCAAATTATTGGTTGCCTGTTGATCAGTATGTCGGCGGAATAGAACATGCTTGTATGCATTTAATATATTCAAGATTTTGGCATAAGATTATGAGAGATTTAGGGTTAGTAAAATCAAATGAACCTTTTAAGAATCTTTTAACTCAGGGAATGGTTACTCTTGGTGGAAGTGCTATGTCAAAATCAAAGGGCAATATTGTTAGCCCTGATGAAATAGTTTCTAAATATGGTGCAGATACAGCAAGATTATTTATTTTATTTGCAGCACCTCCAGAAAAACAGCTTGATTGGTCTGATGATGGTGTTGAAGGTTGTTGGAGGTTTATAAATAGAGTTTGGCGATTACAAGATGTATTAAATATAAAATCAGATGTAGCTGCTACAGATAAATCAAAAGAAGAATTATTAAGAAGTATGCATGTTTGTATTAAGAAAGTTACAGAAGATATACAAAAAGAACATCAATTTAATACTGCGATCTCTTCAGTAATGGAATTGGTAAATGTTATGTATGTTTATAAGTATCATGGTAATGATGGTTGCTTATCTAAAGAAGTTTATGAAACAATAGTTTTATTACTTGCTCCATTTACTCCACATTTATGTGAAGAAATATGGAATTTGTTAGGTCATAAAGATTGTGTCTCTTGTGCAAAGTGGCCAAAATACAATGAACAGTATATAAAACAGGAAGTGATTGAAATACCTGTTCAGATAAATGGTAAATTAAAAGGGAAAATTGCTGTTAATATTTCTTCTCAAGAACAAGAAGTAAAAGATTTAGTTTTAAAAAATGATAAATTAAAAAATTTATTTATTGATAAAATGATAGTGAAATTTATATATATACAATCTAAAATTGTAAATATTGTTGTTAAATAAGTATACAGGAGAAATTATGAAGAAATTTATATTGTTAATTATGTTTTTTATTCTAGGTAGTTTTATTTCTTGTGCAGCTCCGTATGACCCTGCACCTCAACTTTTGCCTGCTTATATTAAAAAAGTTTATGTAAGACCTGTTGTAAATAATACTAATCAATATGGTCTTGAGGATAAATTTACAAAAGCAATTATAGACGAATTTATGAGAGATGGAAGATTATCTATAGTTACATCAGAAGAAGAGGCTGATGGGGTGTTGGTTTGTGAAATAAAAAGATATGTTTTACAGCCATTAACTTATGATGCTAACATGGTCACAGAACAATACAAATTATGGATTTTAATCAATGTGTATTTTGTTGATAAACATGAAAATATTACATTGTGGGTTGAACCAAATATGGAAGGAATTCAAATTTATGCAGATGCTGTAAAAGTTGGTTTTGGAGGTATGACTGAAGAATCTGCAAGAGAATATATTTGGGATAAACTTTCAAGAGATGTTGTTAAAAGAACTATTAAGGGTTTTGGAAATGCAGGTGGAATATCAGAACGCAAAGTCCAAGACTGATGATAAAGACCCTGATATTACAGTTACAACTTTGGAAAATTTAAGTTTATTTACAGTTTTAGTGAAGGAAAATTCACTTTAAATTTTCTTTAGGTTACTTGAAATATTGCTAGTCTAGAAAGACAATATCGCAAATTTTAAAAATTATAAATTAGAGAGAAAATGAAGTCTATAACAACAGCAGAATTTCAGAAACATATATTAAGTAAAAAAATAGCTCCTGTGTATTTTTTAGGTGGAGAGGAAACTTTTTTAATTGATGATTGTCTTAAAAAGATAGAAAGAAAAGTAAACACAGATGATTTAAATAGAGAAGTATTTCAGGCAATTGACTGTTCTGGAGAAGATATTGCAAATGCAGTAGAAACATTACCTTTTTTAACAGATAAAAGAGTTGTTATTGTTAAAATGGCAAATAAATTAAAAAATGCAGATTATGAAATTATTACTAATTTGATTGAAAAAACAGTAGATACTGCATGTCTTATTCTATTGTTCCCTGAAAAATTAAAAAATTCAATGTCAAAAAGAAAAGATTTAATTAATGTCTGTCTTGATTCTAAAAATTGTATTGTTGTTGATTGTAAAAAAATGTATGAAAAAGATTTAAAAATTTTTATACAAGATGAGTTTAAAAATAGAAATAAAACTGTAACTTTAGATATCGTTCAACAAATGATTGATGAGTCAGGAATGAATTTATTGAATTTATCTAATGAAATAGAAAAGATTTGTGTCTATTTAGGAAAAAACAAACAACATGTTACAATAGACGATTTTGTGAAAATTAGTGGTTTTACTAAAGAAATAAATGTCTTTATGTTGACTAATGCTATAGAAGAAAAAAATTTACAGTATGCTATATTTATATTAGAAAAAATGTTGCAATCAGGAGAGAAATCAATAGAAATACTTTCTAGTATAGCGACAGCAATAAGACGATTAGTAAGTGCAAAAAGCTTGATTGAAGAAAAGAACTACACATCTGACCAGGCAACAGAATATATTAAAATTCCACCATATTTTGATTTTCGTTCGAAATACATAAGAAATCTTTCACGATATACATTAAAACATTTAAAGTTATGTTTAAATGAACTTTTAAAAGCAGATATATCTATTAAAACAGGGAAAACCGATGACGTCTCTGCATTAGAAAATTTTATTTTCTTTATTTGTAAATAAAAAACATTTAGAATCATACAAAAACAATGAAATTGACTGTATGATATTATGGTATATATAAAAGATTATATTATTCTTAAATTTTACAAATTGAAAAAATGGTATAAATAACATAAAATATAAAAACTATAATTATAAAAAAAGGAATTTTGTGAAAGCTTTTATTTTAGCAGCTGGTGCAGGGACTAGACTTAGACCATTAACTTTTGAACTTCCAAAACCTATGATCCCATTGGTTAATAAGCCTGTCTTAGAACATACAATTGACAATTTAAAAAGACATAATATTTCATCTATTATGATGAATTTGCATACATTACCAGATTTAATTACAAATTATTTCGATAATGGTAAGAAATTTGGAGTTGATATCTCTTATTCTAAAGAGGAAACATTACTAGGTACGGCTGGCGGATTAAAGAAATGTAAAAATTTTTTTGATTCAACTTTTATTGTCATGTCAGGTGATGGTCTGTCTGATATTGATCTTACTTCTGCGATTGAATTCCACAAAAAGAAAAAATCTATTGCTACAATGGTTTTAAAAAAAATTGAAACAAAGTTTGCTTATGGTATTACTTTAACAAATAGATTTAATAGAATAATTGATTTTGTTGAAAAGCCAAGTTGGGGTTCTGTTTTTTCCGATACTGTTAATACAGGTATATATATTTTTGAACCTGAAATATTTAGATATATACCGGATGGTTTTTATGATTTTGGTAAAGATTTATGGCCAAAGTTATTGAAACTTAATAAGCCTATTTTTGCATATATTATGAATGGACATTGGACAGATATTGGAAATATTGATGAATATAAACAAGGAACAAAAGACATTTTAGATGGGAAGATTATAATAAATATCAATGGTAAAAAAATAAAAAATACTGAAGTTTTTATTGATTCAGACTCCAAATTTGATAAAACAGTTAAATTTATTGGAAAATCTGTTATAGGCAAAAATTGTCATATTGGTAAAAATGTTGTTATTGATAATGGAACAGTTATAGGGGATAATGTGACAATACAAAATGATGCCATAATAAAAAATTCAATAATATGGAGCAATACAGTTATTGGTAAGCAAGCTAGGTTATGTTCCAGTATAATAGGAATTAAAGTTCCAAGTAATTTATCTGTTTATAATGGACTTTTATTTAATATAAGATAAATAATATAAGGAGAACAAGATGTTATGTAAGCCAAAAGAAAAAATAAATGGGTGGATGTTTACTTCTGAATCTGTAACAGAGGGGCATCCGGATAAATTATGTGATATTGTATCAGATAGTATATTAGATGCAATATTACAAAAAGATCCAAAAGCAAGAGTCGCATGTGAAACTTTTGTTTCCAATGGACTTTTAATTGTTGGTGGAGAGATAACAACTACAGCTAAAATTAATAAAAGAGAAATTATAAAAGAAGCAATAAAAAATATTGGTTATAATGATTCAAAATATGGTTTTGATTATAAAACATGTGCAATCATGGATACAATAAATGCTCAGTCTCCAGATATAGCTCAAGGTGTTGATATTGGTGGTGCAGGAGATCAAGGTCTTATGATTGGTTTTGCTTGTAAGGAAACACCGGAACTTATGCCTCTTCCAATTATGTTGGCACATAAGTTAGCTTCAAAACTTACAGAAGTTAGAAAGAAAAATATATTAAAATATTTAGGACCTGATGGAAAATCTCAAGTAACAGTTGAATACAGAGATTGGAAACCATACAGAGTTTCTGATGTTGTTATTTCAACACAACATACAAAAGATATTTTAGATAAAACTGGAAAAAATATTACAGCAAAATCAAAAAAAGAAATTTTCGATAAAATTATAAAGCCGGTAGTTGGTAAATTAATAGATTCAAAAACAAAAATACATATAAATCCAACAGGTAAGTTTTTGATAGGTGGACCACAAGGAGATACCGGTCTTACAGGCAGAAAAATTATTGTAGATACTTACGGTGGTATGGCAGCTCATGGTGGCGGTGCTTTTTCAGGTAAAGACTCAACAAAAGTTGATAGAAGTGCATGTTATATGGCAAGACATATAGCAAAAAATATTGTTGCTTCAGGGATAGCTGATAAATGTACAATACAATTAGCTTATGCGATTGGTATTGCGGAACCGGTATCTGTTATGGTTGATACACACCATTCAGGTAAAATAGCAGGTAATTTATTAGAACCAATAGTAAGGAAATTGTTTCCTTTAACTCCACAAGGTATTATTGACTATTTAGATTTAAGAAAACCAATTTTTACTAAGACTGCTGCTTACGGACATTTCGGCAGGAAAGAATTTAAATGGGAAAATTTAAATAAAGTTGGTGAAATAAAAAAAGCAGTTGAGTGTATAAAATAATTAGGGGATAAAATGAAATACGATATTAAAGATATAAAACTTGCATCTATTGGTAAAAAAAGAATTGAATGGGCAGAAAGAGAAATGCCTGTTTTAAGACAGATAAAGGCAAGATTTGAAAAACAAAAACCTTTAAAAGGAATAAGATTAGGATGTTGTTTACATGCAACAACAGAAACAGCAAATTTAATGATAACTTTAAAAGCAGGTGGGGCAGATGTTTATTTATGTGCATCAAATCCATTATCAACACAAGATGATGTTGCCGCTTCTTTAATTAAAGATTATGGAATTCCAACATTTGCAATAAAAGGTGAAGATAATAAAACATATTATAAACATATAAATGCAGTTTTAGATACTAAACCTCAGATAACTATGGATGATGGTGCTGATTTAGTTTCATCCATATTTTCAAAAAGAAAAGAATTGTTAAAAAATATTATTGGTGGAACTGAAGAAACAACAACGGGTGTTATAAGACTTAGAGCTATGGAAAAAGATGGAGTTTTATCATATCCTATAATTGCTGTTAATGATGCTATGACAAAGCATTTTTTTGATAACAGATATGGCACAGGACAATCTACATTAGACGGTATAATAAGAGCAACCAATATTTTAATTGCCGGAAAAGTTTTTGTAGTTGCAGGATATGGGTGGTGCGGAAGAGGTCTTGCAGCAAAAGCTAAAGGTATGGGTGCTCATGTTATAGTTACAGAAGTAGATCATTTAAAAGCATTAGAAGCCAAGATGGACGGTTTTGAAGTTATGCCAATGATTGATGCAAGTAGAAAAGGAGATATATTTGCAACAGTTACAGGCGATTTAAATGTAATTGATGAAAAGCATTTTAAAGTTATGAAAGATGGAGCTATTATTTGTAATAGTGGTCATTTTAATTCAGAAATAAATGTCCCTGTACTTAAAAAAATATCGAAATCTGTTAGAACATTAAGAGAATTTGTTGAGGAATATGTGTTGAAATCAAATAATAGAAAAATTAATCTTTTGGCAGAGGGGAGATTGGTTAATCTTTCAGCTGCAGAAGGTCATCCTGCAAGTGTAATGGATATGTCTTTTGCAAATCAGGCACTATCAGCAGAATATATGCTAAAGAATGCAAAAAAATTAGAGAAAAAAGTATATACAGTACCAGAAGCAATAGATGTAGAAATAGCTAGACTTAAACTTGAAGCTATGGGTGTAAAAATTGATGTTTTAACATCTGAACAAAAAAAATATTTGTCTTCTTGGCAGGAAGGGACATAATTTAAACAATATTATACAGTTTAGAGAACTTTTGGAATATTAATAATTTTCTGAAAGTTCTCTATTATTTTTAAAAGTGTTTTTTAAAAAAACAATATTTGGTACAATAAATTAAATTTATATAAACATGAGTTATTAATGAATACATTTATAGATACATTTAAAAAATTAAATTCAATTTACAATAGAAAGCAGAAAATTAAATTTTGCTTTCTATTTTTTTGTATTTTAATATCAGGTTTTTTAGAATTAATTGGTATTTCATTAGTATTGCCATTTATAAATGTTGTTATGAATCCTTCAATAATAACAACAAACAAAATATTAAACTATGTATACAGCTTATTTAATATAGGTTCTACTCATGAATTTTTGATTTTTTTAGCATTACTTTTAATATTTGTATATATATTTAAAAATATATATATGATGATTGTTTATTATTTCCAATATAAAATTCTTTTCAATTCGCAGAAACAAATGTCATTACAATTAATAAAATTTTATTTAAGTCAATCATATTCTTACCATCTTAATATAAATACATCAGAACTTGTTAGAACTATAACACAGGATACAATGAATTGCTCTTCTTTTTTAACAAATATATTCTTTCTTATTACAGAATTTATTGTTCTTATACTAGTTGTATGTTTTCTGTTTTTTGTTAATAAATTAATGACAACGGCATTAATTATATTGTTTCTTATAGCTTTCTTTGGTTTGTTTAAGAAATTAAAAAATAAGTTAAAGAGTGTTTCTTTAGATAATCAAAAATATCATGGGCAAATGATTAAGTGGATACAACAGTCTCTAGGAGCTATAAAAGATATAAAAACTCTTGGTAAAGAACAATTTTTTGTAGGAAAATATTATGATAATTTAATCAAATTTGCATCTGCTCAAAAATATTTTAATTTTTTACAACAAGTACCAAGACTTTTTATAGAGACGATGGTAATTACAATAGTTTTGCTTATGATAGTGTTGTTATTATCTCGAGGGATGAATGCTTTTACTATTATTACACAAATAGCAGTTTTTGCTATGGCATCATTTAGACTCATGCCATCAATGAATAGAATGCAGGTAGCATTGAGTGCTATGATTTATTATAAGCCATCCCTAGATGTAATATATAAAGATCTTAAGAAAACTATAAATTCAGAAGTTTTTGAAGAAGAAAATAAGAAAATAAATTTAGAAGAAGGAATTTCTGTTAATAACATAAGCTATAAATATCCAAATAGTAACAAAATGATTTTAAAAGACATATCATTTAATATCAAATATGGGCAATCAGTTGCTTTTATTGGACAAACCGGGGCTGGTAAAACTACAATAGTCGACTTGATCTTAGGCTTGCTATTACCAACATCAGGTAGTATTACTGTTGGAGGAATTGATATTCATAAAAATAGAAGAGATTGGTCAACAAAAATAGGTTATGTCCCTCAATTTATATATTTAGTTGATGATTCTATAAGAAATAATATAATTTTTTATAATAATAATGACCATGTAAATGATGAACAATTATGGGAATCAATAGAGCAAGCACAACTAAAAGAATTTATAGAATCGCTTCCAAATAAGCTGGATACTATTGTTGGGGAAAGGGGAATTAGACTATCTGGAGGACAAAGACAAAGAATAGGTATAGCAAGAGCTTTATATAATAAACCTGAATTATTGGTTTTGGATGAAGCAACATCATCCTTAGATAACGAAACAGAAAAAGCTGTAATTGAAGCAATAGATAATTTATATGGGAAAATAACAATGATTGTAGTTGCTCATAGATTAACAACAATAGAAAAATGTGATACAATTTTTAAAATTGAGAATGGAAAGATTGTTGGACAAGTATAGGGTTGCATTTGTATAAAATTTGACTTTTCGTGCTGAAAATAATAAAATTTCTACTCTTCTTACCAAAGTTTATAGTTTTAAATGGCGACGTAGCTCAGGGGTAGAGCAGAGGACTCATAAGCCTTTGGTCGGTGGTTCAATTCCACCCGTCGCCATATTTATTTATCACAAGATTTTCCATATATAATATTTGAAATGGTATAATAAAATGAGAATTTTACTTACTGGTGCAAGCGGTTTTGTTGGTAGTCATATACTGGAAGAATTATCTGTCAATGATCATGAGATTGTATCAATAGTTAGAAAAACATCCAACTTAAAATGGATTGATAATAGCCAAGTAATTTTGAAATATGGTAGTTTAGATGATGAAAAGTTTTTACAAGAAGTAGTTCAAGATGTAGATGTAGTTATTCATTGTGCAGGAGTAGTTAGAGCTTTAAATTGGAATATATATAATAATATAAATGTTCTTGGAACAAAAAAATTAGTTCAGTCAGTATTAAAAAATAATTCAAAATTAAAAAAGTTTATATTTATATCTTCTCAAGCGGCTATGGGTCCAAGTTATAGCGAAACCCCTAAACTATTATCTGAAAAAGAAATACCAGTATCAGATTATGGCAAAAGTAAATTATTAGCCGAAGCAGAAGTTAAAGCTTTGACTGGTAAGGTTCCATATACCATTTTAAGACCCTCATCAGTTTATGGACCTAGAGATAAAGATATATTTACTTTTTTCAGTATGGTTAATAAACACATTCAACCAAAAACATATAGTAAACATTTGATTCAGTTAGTTTTTGTTAAAGATATAGCAAAACTTATAACAGTAATATTAAATAATTCTAATACAAATGATAAGACTTATTATCTTTCAGATGGACAAATATATTCTTGGCAAGATGTTTCCAAAGCAATATCATTAGCAGCAAATATAAAAACAGTGCCGGTTCCAATTTTTGATTTTATATTTAAAGTTGTTGGGAATATTTATGAAATTATTGGCAATATTACAAACAAACCTCAAGTTTTGAATAAACAAAAAATAATTGAAATGTTGCAAACATATTGGATAGCTGATAACTCACAAATACTAAGGGATGTTAATTTTGAGTTTGAAAAACTTGAAAATGGAGCAAAAATAACATACAATTGGTACTTAGAAAACAAGTATTTTTAATATAAAGTTTATGAATTAGGAGTTTTTGAAATGTCAAATGATATTTTTGAAAAATGTAACAAATTTACTGTAGCTAGAGATATACAAGCTTTAGGAGTGTATCCATATTTTAAAAGAGTTGAATCTGCACAAGGACCGGTGGTTCTTATTGAAGGTAAAAAAAGAATAGTTGCATGTTCAAACAACTATTTAGGACTTGCAGATCATCCAAAAGTTATAGAA
>Ga0265294_10002772_pt1 | contig 22784 bp, 2 predicted proteins | sample MunlanPumphouse3_FD_192504 | JGI IMG/M metagenome (GOLD analysis project Ga0265294, IMG submission 192504) | Groundwater microbial communities from a municipal landfill in Southern Ontario, Canada - Pumphouse #3 | ecosystem: Environmental > Aquatic > Deep subsurface > Groundwater | place... | reverse complement strand
AATGAAATGATGAAAGTGGGCGATACAGTCCACGTCATCGCTAATTTTAAACCTTACATTGAACGTGTGTGGGTAGATTGGGGTGCGACCTTTGTGGGTGCTCCTATATTGGATTACGCCGTAACTGGTGGTAGTGCCTCCATTTCTTATACACCTCCTTCAGGAAGTCTTCCTACGCCTTACGAAACAGATCTTAGCATTAAGATCAGCAGAATGCAATCGATCACCAATGCAGGCGCAGGCCCTTATTTCTCAGCTCCATCCTGGAGCCGTGTGATTAAAGAAAATCAAGCTGGTTTCCAGATTGCGGCAGACCTGAATCCTCCGAGCATGTTCCAAGCTTGGGACTTGTATTACGATTCAAGCCTTCCTCTTCGTTTCTCACCCAGCACAGCGTTGCTGGATGGGTATAACACCCAGCCCAATAATTTCGATATCTACCTTAAGCTCCCCGGATGGGGTGACTTGGGTGGCCCCACTCAGTTTACACTTAGGTTTGCTTCAGAAAACCGTGAGCTTTTTGAAAAGACTTATAGTTTGCTGGATTCCCCTATTTCGGTAATTCACCTTGGCGGTGGGGTGCTGAAAGTGAGCTGGGATGGGAAAAATGCCGGTGGTAATATTATCGGCCCCAATGCGCTCACCACCATGGGTATCACCCTGGTTGACGTGAAGGACTTTGTGGGCAATGCAGCCGATATTAATCATATCACCGGAGATGAGTTTCCTCCCGGTGGAGATATGACTCTGCCTGTAAACCATCATTTGATTAACGATGGTGGTATGCCACATATTGGAACTACGATAGTTAACCGTATTCACGTAGTTCTTGACGGAGTAGCTCCGGACTTTTTGGTTCAACCGGAATTTACCGATGAGACAGCCGCTCTGGGCTCTCCTGTAACCTCACTGGACGTTGTACGTCTGATTAACGATGTCAACAACAACGGTGTTTGGGATCCGGCCGAAGCAGTTTTTTACAACTACGGTGACGGAGACCCTGCAGGTTCAGAATTCCTGACCAGGTTCCAGACATATCGTAGCTTTACAGTGGATACCAACGATTTGCGTCATGAAAATCACAAATACTGGTATGTAGTAGAGCGTGATGGCGGTACCCCCGCTGAAAAGTGGTTCTGGGATGGCACGGGCTGGCTTAATTATGCTGGCTTTGATCAGGACATGCATTCCATTGATATTCCTTTCCCGCCAAGCGGATCGAATTCAAACATAGTTTCGATTCCCTGGGATTTGGGAATGCTTTCAAGTACACTTTTCCCTGGATCCGATACTGGGGTGCTATATAAGGCTACAGTTTACATTCAGGATAATGCAGGTAACATCACTAAAGCCGGTGATGATTTGGAAATCAATATTTCTGAAGTATATATGAACATTCCTACAGTGGAAACTGTGAATGTGATTTCTGAACACATAACTGGCGTAGGTGGTTTGCCTGTAGATAATGCTGGAACGAAAAACTTCTACCTCACTTCAACATACGATGACGATCCTTCTTATAGTGGGCCTCACGCGGGTACCTACTATAATACTCAGGATGAGATCACTTTTGAAGTAATGGTGAACGACAGGAACTTCCTCAGAGCAACAGATTCTGTAGAGTTTAGTTTTCAGCAGTTGGGCATTAGCGCTCCTCAGACCAGATATATCCAACGAAGCGAATTTGGTGCCGATAATAAGGCTACCATCACGCTTCCGGCAGATATCATTCCGATCGCTGCCGGCAACATGGCTCCTGGAATTCTCTGGGGTGTAGGTGGTGCGAATAATCCTTCGAATTATATTCAGGTGACTTCTCATGCCATCGAATATACAGTAGGGGGTGTCCCCTTCAATCAGAGCTTCCCAGCTATTGGCGCCGATGCCATATATCTGGTAATACCTCCGGCTCCGATATACCCGGACCCTGATTGGACTGTATATAACCTGGCCGCTTCTGAAGAAGTATTCTCACCCGGCAATCCGCTGAATACCTATGATGCGGTTTTCAATCCGGCCAACGACAATATGAAGGACATCACAGACTTATCTTTCACAATTCCTACCGGTGATAACATCGCCTGGAAGCTGGAAGTAAGTAAAGACTTGATTCCTGTCCGTGAGTGGACTGGAAATCTTGGGGTGGGAGAAACTCCGTTTGCGCCTCTTCCATTCACCTATGATGGTTTAAGCTCCATCCTGGAGCCTGCAGTAGGCGCTCTGGAAACATCGCCACTTACAGTGACCTTGTTTATAGAACCGGAACCCATGGCCGATCCCGGTTATGTGGACCCTCCTGCTGGAATCTACCCCAATATGGAGATTGTGGTAGATAATACAAATCCGAAACTTATAAATGGTGCGGGTACCTCTATAGTAGAGAATACCAGGACTATCGATCTTGACGGTCCTACACCTGTGGTTACCGAGCTTGAAAACAGCTTGAATATCACACTCTACACAAATGAGTCCCTCACGGATAACTTCGGTGCTCCTGGAACCTGGCAGGTAAAACTGGTGGACGAATACAATAACCCCATCATGAATGGTGGCTCACCCGTTGCTGCTACCGTAACCAGCGTTTTGGCCAGCGGAGATTATCAGACCTTTAATTTGCAGGTTTTGTTTAATGGTCTTGCAGGTACTGTGACCCATGAGAATGCAAAGCTCATCGTTATGCTTCCCTGGGATGATGCCAGTAACCCTGGCCGTTACAATACTCCCTCCTATCCATATAATGCCGACGTGTGGCATCGCGATAGTGCAGAGTATTATCTGAACCTCAATATTCTTGATGGAAAACCCAGGATAGACGATATTACCTTTGAATACAGAGGTGTTACAGGTCTTGCCAACAATAGCAGTGGCACCTGGAATCCTGCAGTAGATCAAGGCTACGTAGGTCCTACCATTGCCGGACAGCAAGGCTTCACCCTTACTGCCACGGTATCTGGCGGTGCCTATCGCGCCATGTATTCTACCTGGTCAGCTGATCTGAGACCTCTTCTGGGCTCTGCTGCTGCCAATGCTGCTGTTCAGCCTTCCACGGTTACACCTATCGGCGGGCCTACCCCCAATGAAGCTATAGGTTATACTCTGGTTTGGAACGGCACTATTCCCAATGCAGTATCCAATGCCTGGGTTCACAATAATAACTTAAGCATCCCGATTAAGATCACTACTGAAGATCTAAGCAACTCCAATCCGATCGCACATCAGGAAGCTAAGAATATTGTAGTGAAAATTGATAAACAAGTTCCCACAGCCAACAACAGCACAACTGCTATAGTTGCCGACGGGAATAATAAAGCGATGAACTTCACCGTAACTGATGTGAATGCGGGTGTTGACTGGGCTTCTGAAACCTTAACTCTGAATCCCAATACCGGCATGAACATCAACGATGTTGGCAATGGTCAATGGACTGTCAGCATCCCACTTGCAAGTTCTGTGAAACATTTCACCGCAACTTATACCGTTAAGGACCTCGTGGGTAACTCCTATACCCTTACACGTTACATCAACGTGGATCCTGTGCCGCATCTTACGAATGTGAAAATCAACAATGATACAGCTTACTTCGTACCTGGTACAGATCTTACGGTTACCTGGGACCTTGACTATGCTCAAAGAGCAACCGGCGGACAGCTTGTTCTCACCTCAAGCGTAGCTATTACAGGTGGAACAGTTAATCTTACCCCTGCCCAGCTTACCGCTGGAACCTATACCTTCAATAACTTCTATAATAATAATACTGCTCTTGATAACAAGAACGTTACAGCTACTGTAACCGGCTATACTACTGGCTATGCCAGTGCCACTTCATCCACTACCAGCAATCGTGCATTCACCTACGGAAGCACAAGCACAACTGATAATGTGGATACCATTATTGTGGATAGCAAACCTGTTATTACCGCTGTGAAATTTAAATCAGGCTCTCAGGAAATTAATACACTTACCCAGATACCCGATATGAGCGGCCTTACCATCGAAGCCACAGTTACCAGTATTAACAACCTGGATCCTAACCCCACCATTACCATGATCAGCCCCACCGGTACCCTTACCGGTATATTTGATTGGGTTGGTAATCCTGTGATTACTGCCGCTGGTAATACCAAGACTATCACTTGGAGCGGGGTAAGCTTCACAAATCTGAATTGGACTCCTGTAAGTGATCTTAAGGTTGCCCGGTTCAACGTGAATACTCAAACCGTATATGGCTATGATGCTGATCAATACATGCATGACATGGCCATCATGAAAAAGCCCGTGGCTCTTATTCAAGGTAAGACAGGCAGAGCTGCTTATGATGGAACCGATCCTGATGGATGGTTTGCACCTGAGCACGTTTTGCATACCGAATATACCTTTGTAACCACAGTGAATGCACCTACAGTTCCTCCGATCAAGGCAGATTATGACCTGATCGAGGATAACATTACCGATAACTGGAGAGATCCTCAGAATATCGGTTCTGGCTCTACCAAGACTACACTCACCCAGTCTCTGGTTCGCGGTAGAAATATAAGTAACACTATCAACGTAAGCACCTATAAATACATGGCAAAATGGGTAATCAACCCCGACGTACAAAGCGTTTGGAATGCCTATGATGACGGTGAAGCTATTGATATCTTCTTTGATTATACTCAGATGACCGGACAGGAATCCGACACCTGGAACATCAAAGTTGATAAAAAAGTTCCTGTTTACGATGATTTTGTATGGGTTGCCACTGGCACTACTACACCTACCAGTTATCAAGCTCTGCAGAATGGTTTCCCTGGTCCCAGCGCAGATATAGATATCGCGCTGAATCCAAACGGAACCTGGCCTGCCGGACAAAAGATATATCTGAAATACGTGGCTATGGACGGAATAGGTGCCGGCGTACTTGACGTTGCCACACCTGTTTCACCTCAAAGTGGATGGGCAGTAGCTCAGGTAGCTCACACTGTGAATGCCGACGGTACTGTAGAAAAGGTGATCAGCCTTACTCCCGTTACACCCACTAATGTGAATGGAAATTCCACCCTGAGCCTCACTCTGGGCACTGTGCAAGACGCAGTAGGCCACTTGAATTACGGCGGCCCTCTAAACTCTACAGACCCTAATTGGGTGGATACACCTCCTGTATTGAACTTTAAGTTCCGTGCAGACTTCGTAACCTCTCATGAGATGCTCAGAGCTTATAAGTATCAGGGTACAGATACCCCTGCCGGACGTCAGGATTGGCAAAGCTCCCCTTACGTACAGGCTGGCGCCCCTATCGGCGTGATGCTGAAACTGAATCCTATAGCAAAACAGCTAACTCGTGGTGCTGATGTTCAGGATATTACAGTAAGCTCCGTTGAACTCAATACCAGATACATCACTAACGTCTCCGGTGGCGTAGATGCCTGGGTTACCCTGGCTAAAGACCCTGTCACCGATATATATTACCTGGATACCAATCGTATTGTAAATACAAGCTATGCTCACAATGCGGGTATCAGCATGCAATATCGCATTAATTATCTCATTACTTACACAGACTTTAGCACATCGGTACCTGCACCCTTCGTATCTGCAGTGCTTCCCAATGTAGCTATGGTGGACAAAGAAGTTCCGCAATTTATCTATGATGGATCTCCCACAGACCCAGCTAACCAACGCAGCATCTTCTACTGGAGTGAATCCATCGGAAGCGCTCAGGAAGGTTATGTGGTTCCTGGAGATACAAACGGTCAATTGAGATTGATCTTCAAAGATAACCACGGTTATGAAAATCCTGACACCGTTCCTGAAATAGTGATTAGCGGATTGGATCAGTTTGTAACTGGTATGCCTGTGAACTACACAGTCTCAGCTCCAGAGCTCAGCTATCAAGCATCATACTCTCTGGAAGTGAATGGCAACACCTATACTTACTCTGATGTATGGGTAGCAGCCCTGGATAACATGGCAATTTATGCCCAGGCTACTCCCATCTTCTCTGCTACCATTGCTTATGCTATTACAGACGTGGTCGGAAACGGCCCCATCGTTGGCGATAGAATGGTTGAAATTGCCGCGGATGGCCCCATCGTTCCTATCATTCGCGAAGCCAGATTGCAAACTGTAGTACCCGGAACCGGAAATACAGTTTACAATTATCTGGCACAAAGTGTGCCCGCAACCATGCAGATATTTATAGATGCCGAACATGACGTCTATATTGAAGATGCATGGATTGACGCTGTTACTGGTGTGGCTTATGGCAGCAAAACAGCCCCTGTGCTGGTAGATGCCGCTACTCACCTTGTAGCTGGCATTCCTCACGATCTGTGGCTTGTAACCATTCCAGTCACTCCTAATAGTGTAAATAGCTATGACGACATCGACTTCGTGGTTCACACCAAACGTAATCCCTTCGGCGCCCAGGTATTCACCGCTAACTATACTGTTCCAGTAATAGTTGATGGTAAGGATTATGCCCTTGATAGCACCGTTGTGACTGGTATTTCCAGCAGCAACTCTATCGTTGATATGCTCAGCCCGAACGCGGGAGCTACTATCGTGGCCAATTTCGATGATATTGGTGAACTGATCGTGGCTAATGGCGTGGACGCTCTTCCCACAGCGATCGAAGACTGGTTTGTACTGCAAAACGAAACACCCGAAGCCTTCGTTAATATTCCCGATCCTACTCTTGCGATCAATGGCAAAGACGTAGTAGCAACCTGGACATTTGATGCTAATGATATCAATCAAGCTCTCGCCGCTGGCGTAAATCAGCTTGCCTTTACTCTGCAGTATCAAAACATCTGGGGCTTGCAGACCAGCTCTGCTGCCATAAACTTCGATTTCGATCAGCATCCTCCCGTGATCTCTGCTGATGGTATCACCTTCTATGAAGGTGATGACATCGTTCAGACTGATAACTACGATGCTGCTAACTATATTGCCAATAACCTGAACTGGACGAAAGTTCGTTTCTCTCTGAACGATCCTGAGCTGAGAGCTGGTGTAGCCGGAAGCGGCATTGAAGACATCACTGTCAACCTTGACCGTGAAGCTGAAACCTACACTCCGAATCCTGATCCTCTGCAGAATATGACCGCTAACTACAATGTGGCCGGCGATTATATCGAGCTGGCTTTCAATGCCGGTTTCTCTGCTTTTGATCTGGCTGAAGGATATTACAACTTCACTCTCGACACCATAGACGGTCTCGATAATGATGTACAGTATGTCCAGCGTCTGCTGTATTGGCACCAACCTTCGCAGATGGAAATCGTTCCTGAGCACCTTAGCACTGTAAACCTGCTGGATGCTGATGGCAATATCGCCGATCTGCAAATCACAGCCTTCCCTTATGACCCAGATGGACAGGTTCAGGCTGTAGAATTCTTCCTCTATGAAGATGTAAACAACAACGGTATTTACGAAGCTGCTATTGACAACGACGTAACTGCTGATCTTACAAATGAAGGCGGACAGCCGATCGATACCCAGGCTCCTTATACCGCAATGTGGAACTTCGATGCTCCTCATTACAAGTATCTGGTAGATCCGGTTTACGATCGTGATGCCAGCCGTCAGTTCCTGCTTCGTGCATCTTCTATCAGTGAAGGCGGCAGAGCAGTTACCGATAGCATCGTAGTGATCAACGTGGTTGATAACCAGCCACCTGTACCTAACGTACCCGTGATCACAGGCAACCAAACCTTCGATTACATCACTACTGCTAATAATGTCTTGAGCCTTTCTGTCACAGTAGATCCTATCTGGATCGATGCTGAAAAGGCCACCTTCATCATCAATGATAGCGACGGTAACGCCGTTACTTCAATCGATGCTGACTTTGTTGGCTTCGTGGCAAATGCTGACTGGGATTACAACGGACAATTACCCGGTGTATTTACTGTTAGCGTTACGGCTACAGACTTTGTAGGCAATACCAGTGCTGCGGGCAATGCAATTGACATCTCGATTCAAAACCCCGCTTCTCTGATCTCCTACAATATGATCATGACCGACGTACAGGGCTTTAATGATGAATCTGTCATTACTGATGGAACAATCTATGGCGCAAACAATCCTGCCGATGCGGTGAATAACCTGCGTCTGGATACAGAGTTCTTCATCAACGATCCTCTGCACCCGAACCATGGTGATCTCTCTCTTGAAGGTATCGCAACTATTACCTTCAAGACCAGAATTACAAATAACGTAACTGGAGATATTACTGTGATTGATCTGATCAACGACACCGACCTGCAACCGGATTATCCCGCCTCAGGTCCGATCGCCGTGACTCCTCAGATCATCAATAACACCGTAACCCTCTTTGTACCGGATAACTTCTACATGGCTGCCGGCTATGATGAACAGGATATCAGCTACGAATTCTTCGTTGAGCTTACTCCGATTCACCCTGCCGTATTGCAAGATCATGTATATACCGGCATCAGACTGGATTACTACGCACCTGTGGTTGCCATTACTGAAGCTACTCCTAATATCACCTGGAGCCAGAACAACGAGTTCGTGGTTACCGGCGATGTGGCTGATGTGAATAACATCACCATGTCCTGGAGCAGTGACAATACTACCTGGCAAGCTGCACAAGATGCAAACTACTTAGACCTGCCTTATCAATACCAGGCAGTAGATGAAGAAATCATCTTCCAAAACTGGAATACGGCAGGTGGAAGCCTTGAATCCTTGCTGGATTATGAAGGCGCAGTATGGGTGAAAGTGACCGCTACCGATGCTCGGGGTAATACCCGTGAGTCCGCTCCTGTAGAGCTCTTCATCGATAACGTCGCTCCGCAGACACCCGTAACCCACGTAGCTTACCGCACCCATCCGGATGTGGAAGCTGGCGTAGCCGAAGGCACCTACAGCACCTTGCATGCACTGGGAACGCTCGATAATGAAGTCAATAACACCATTAACGTAGTGACCAGTACTCAGGGTAATTATGGTACCTCTACCCTCCGCATCTACGTGGATCCCACTCAAATCACTAATACCTCCGACGTGGCTCTGGGAACAAACCATGATTGGAACAATATGGCTACTTGGTACAATGGAACCAACGACTTCAGACCTCCTATGCGTCTGTATCACGGTTTCTCTGCTACCGATGACCTCACCAATATCACCTGGACCCCTGGTGCCCTGTATGACCATGAGCCTTGGGATGGACTGTATGGATTTGATATCCCTGCCGCACTCATCCAAAATGAAGGTGCTCATTACTTCATCCTGGCCTCCAGCGATACTCGTGGAAACTGGGAAGGAAACTTCGCAGATGATGTCCAGGCCTTTGATGGCACCTTCAGCTATGATGAAAAAGTCGCTGCTATTGATCTCACTGTAAACGTGCAGAATATTACCGACGTACAGGTTGAGATCGTGGCTCCCGCCGATAACGCCATCGTGGGTGAATGGGTAAACATGGCTGCTAATGTTACTAACAACGCTGGTAACGTAGCGGTAAACGAAGTGGTATTCCAACGCAAGGTTGGTGCCAGTTGGGTCGATATGGCCACTGTGGCAAACACTGCCAGTTCAGACGTCTATTTCCACCTTTACAGAAAGGACATTCCTGCTTACGACGGCCTGCCGTACGTACCAGGAGTACACCTCTTTGTAGATGGCGTAAACCATGGCGAATTGATCTGGGATGCTGCCAGTCAGAGCTGGTCAAATACCTTTGACCTTGCTCAAGGCGCTTACAACTTCGAATACTTCCTGGATCTGAACAACGATGGTATCATCAGTAATCTTGATGATAACGTTGCCCTCTCTCTGGGAGGCCTGAGTATGCGCAGCATCATGGATCCCAATGGCTTTACCAGTTTTGCGGTAACACCTTGGGTCTATAGCCTGAACACAGAAGACATCGCTGATGGCCTGTATGAGTTCCGCGCTGTTCCGATTGATGCAGCCGGCAATCCTCTGTTTAACTACGTAAGTCCATCTACCTGGCTGCACATTGATAACACCGCTCCTGCTACTGCTATTGAAAGCATCGGTGGCGTGGATCGTATCCGTGTAGCTCTGGATCAGAACAATGTAGATGTCTCTTATGAACAGCTCAAGCTTGCTGCCGATGTTAATGAACTTCTGGTAGCTCTTGATGATATCATTGAAGTAACTTACCAATATTCTGCTCAGGTTCCTGAAGCTACAATCAGACAATGGAACGATTTTGCCAGCAGCACAGCTATGGCCGGGAACTACATGGTAGATTTCGCCGTAGGTCTGGCCGGTGGCATACTTTCCCCTCTTACCGATGGTATCGACAACGATGCTGACGGTCTGGTCGATGAAGCTGACGAAGCTGAAGCAGTTTACTATCTGCGTGCAGTAGCTCGTGATTACGCTGGTAACTACTTCACTTCAAACGTGATCGAAGTAACCGTTGATGGCAATGCTCCTCTGATGCAGGTGCAGGATATCAATGGTGAATTGATGGCTGATACCGAGAATATCTTCATTATCCCCACCGAGGGAGACGTGACGATCACTGCTGTGGATATCACTCCTGATAGCTTCGATGGCCCAGTAGAAGCATACTTCGAATACATTTACAGGCCCACAGTAACCGCTGGCTGGTCTGCTCCGCAGCCCTTTGATGTCAACGACATCTGGCAGCCTGTGAATCTTGGAACTGCTTCTCAGATTCTGCCCGCAGCTTTGGTTCAGGAAGGTTATTTTGGCTTCCGTGCCGTGGCTCGTGACGTTCTGAGGAATATTAATATTGCCGCCGCTCCTTATACCTATGTGGTATTTGACGATGCCGACGGCTCAAACGCTCGTATCGTAAGCTTGGGTGCAAATCCTCTGGATAATAACAATCCGATTGATATTATCTCCTATGAATATGCATTCGCTCAGGCTTATACCCAATATAATGGAAACATCAACCTGTTAATCGATAACCCGCAAGAAATTAATACTGTGACCGCCAGATGGGCAGAAACCGAGAATGGCCCCTGGGTAAATATCAACACCGTAGCTACCAATGGTCAAGCCAACGTGATGATTCCCTGGACTGTTCCCGTGCTCACTCGTGCACCTTACATTTACTTGCAGGTGCAGGCTTATGATATCTATGCTAATACCGAAGCCTCAGACATAGTAAAACTCTATGTTGATACTATGGCTCCTGGTGCTGACGTGGTATCCTTTACCCATAGCGTAGAACCCGTAAGTCTTGCCAAAGTCCTTGATCAGGATGAAGACATCTCCATAACCCTTAACTATACTAACCTGCCCGAAAATGATCTGATCGACGTGAAAGACGTGACAGTGAGAATAGTGAAAGAAGACGGTAGCAGACAAGCTCTTGAGAACGTCAGCTTCACTGTTATAAACTCACCTGCGCATTCCACCTTCCAGATCACAGCAGCCAATATGGCTACTGCGAACTTCGACGATGGCATATACGGCCTGGAAATCGAGCTTGTGGACTTTGCTGGAAATGCTTCCGGCATCATCCTTCCTGCTGATTATCAGATGCTGTACATCGATACCACAGCGCCTGCCAACCTGGCGATCACCTCTACATCCCATGCTGGCAATGTGGCTCCCTTCGATGCAACGATTAACTTCAGAGTGGATTACACCGATCTCATCGGCTTGAGTGATACCGGTGCCCTTAGCGCTACCTTCACCTACCAAAATGCCGCTGACACGATCACGGACTACACCCTGGATACAGTGAATAACTGGATTGATTTCGAATGGAATCCTTCCCAGACCTTCGAAGATTTCATCATCAACGGTGAAATGGATATCGTAGTAAACGCAGAGGTGAAAGTAACTGACCTGCTTGGCAACGAAGACTTCGTGCCGAACACGGCTAACTTCTTCACCCTTACCTACGGCGTAGCTGATGCTACCAAGCTAATGGTTATCCAAGACTACACCATAGACCTTTCTCAGGGTCCTGGAAACGTGTACGTTGGAAGAGATCATTATGTAAACTGGAACCAGAGTCCTGCTCAGATTGCTGGCGTTCTTGGCACCAGCCAGACTGAAGCTAATCCTCAGGGCTTGGATCTGTATGCTTATGTAGCACATCAAGCCGAACTGCCAGCTCAAGTATCCTTCCATTATTGGAATACCGCGGATGCTACAAATACCTGGACCTTGATAGATGGTAACGCTGCTGCACAGCAATGGAACTTCGTGAATCCGAACTTCCTGAATCTGTACCAGAGCGAATACCATGCCAGCTGGAATATCCAAAACCTGCCTACTGGCACCTATCAGATCAAAACAACCAGTCATTACTATAATACAGAAGACCCTGCCCATGGAAGCAGCGAATCGATCGTAGAAGTAGAAATCTACGGTGCTGATTCTGTGATAGCTCCTGTATTTACAGTGGATGGCGCAATTGCTGATCAGGTAGAACGTGGCGAAACCTATAACCTCGTTCTTGACGAAACTGATCCCTTCACCGGTGAAGATGATATCGCCGCCGGCGTAGTGTACAAATACCGCTTTGTCGATGCTGATAATAGCTTCAGCCCGATCTCACAATGGCAGTATTTTGGCAACTCTGAAGGCGTATTTGAAGACTCCTGGATACAGGGCGACTTCAGCTACGAATGGACAGTGTATCCCTTCTATCTGTTTAACAACCACATTCAGATCGTGGCTTTCGCTATCGATCAATGGGGAACTCAGACTCAGATAGCAGATGCATTGCCCAATGCTCAGATAGTGGAAATCATCAATACCTTAGCTCCTGCGGTAAATGCTATCAGCACTACCTGGAACGGTATTGTAGATCCCGCTATGATCAGTGGAAATGTAGCAAATACAGCTACAGTAACAGCAAGCATCAATACCAGCTCCACTCCTGAAGACCTGGTGAGCGTGGAATTCTTCCACCAGTTCACCGGTGAAGCAGACTTTGTCTCCTTCGACCTTCAGGAAGGTTGGGCTGCTAACCAAATGATAAACGACCTCGTAGTGACCTCGGCAGCTATGCCGATCCCTACCGCTGAGGAAGTAACATCCGTAGAACTGAAAGTAGTAACTACCGATATCTACGGAAATACCAATGAAGCCCTGAGCACAGTCACAGTAGAAAATACTCTGCCCACTATGGACTTCATCGTAACTCACGAAGGCGTGGAACTTACAAACGAGCTGGAACGCGGCATCACAGTAGTACTGAATGCCAATCCTGCCGATGCTCCTGCCGGCGTGCTGAACGTTGAGTACTTCTGGGCGGATGCCAGTGCAAACTGGACCTCAATAGACGTAGTGGACGCTGCTCCCTGGACTCTGGAATTTGTAGTTCCTCAGGCTTGGGAATTTGGCGCTACTTACTCCTTGAGAGCCGTAGTTACTGATATGGTCACAGCCACCGCTGGTAATACCCTCACAGTGGATCGTGATTTCACAGTAACCGATCATAGCACTGATATCGTGATTGATGCCATCGCTGGTATCGCTCCGAGCTCAACCGGCATCGTTGATCCCCGTCTGCATGGTAATATCCCTGTAGCAATTACAGTAAACGATCCTGCCATCCCGCGCGTAGAATTTATGCTGCGTGCAGCGGATGCAGATACCTGGACTTCTCTGAAGTATGTAGATGTGGTTGTAAATGATGCCAGCACAGTATTCGTAGATGGCGAATTTGATGATCTGGATTCTGGCTCGTACTACCTTGGCGTTCGCGCTGCGGTAGCTCGCCGTCAGCTGTACCCCGTAATGGCAGATTCCGTGATGTTCACTTTGGACAACGACCTCGCCGTTACCATCAACGACTTCACACCTGAAACCGACAGTTATTACAATGGTGAAACCTTCACCGTGGAATTCACTGTCTCCTCAGATGATGAAATCAATGAAAACGCTGTCACCCTCGAATACAACACCGCCAGCGAACCCACCTGGATGCCAATAGCTGCTCCGGCAACTTTGAGCTCTGCAGATGGAATCGACTATGTGGCGAACTTCACAAACGTCCAAGTACCTGTGGATGGATACTACAACTTCCGTATAAACGTGGCTGACGCCTCTATACCGCAAGCAAACACCATCGATCTTGATGTCGCTCAGAACGTTCTGTTCGATACCGGCGATCCGATCGTGGCTATGGTATCTATCAATGGCGAAACCGATCTCACCCTGCCTATCGATATCGAAATGGGTACTCAGGCTGAAATAGTAGCCTCTGCCTATGACGTATTGGGTGGACAGATTCACCTCGTAGCCTCTGGTATTGAAATGCTGGAATTCTACAGTAATGGTGAAGTGATCGGTGAAATCTCTACCGAAATCAGAAGCCGTGAGCTGTTTACCTTCGTATGGAACACCACTGGCTTCCAAATAAACACCCTTCATAATATCCACGTGCTAGCCTATGATCGCGCAGGAAATACCGCTGCCACAGCAGTACTGCCTGTGAATATCGTAGCTCCTCAAGCTCTGCAAGCCTATGGCATGATCACCGCAATGGAATTTGACGCTGATCAAGCTAATATGGATAAGCTCTACGCTGTAGTCCATAACTGGCCTGGTGTAGTGAATCCTGCTGTGACCTTTGAATACTCAAATGGCACAGATTGGTTCCACTTCGCCACCGGTATAGATCGCGGAGCCTATTATGAAGCTATCTTCAACGCTGAACTGATGACAGATGCTGCCGCTCTCAGAGTAGTAATCGATGGCAATTATGATGCAAACATGCCCCAGCTGGCTGTAAGCTACAATGCCTTAGATCACACTCTCGAAACGGTTAACCCTGCCATCGCCGCCGATGTCTTCTACCGCAACGAACTGCGTGTAGTAGAAACCTTCCAGGCCGCACCGATAGTAACCGCCCTCCAGGGTGCTGCTCCGGTGATGAACGCACCTTACATGATGAATGGCAACCAGGTTGTTGATATTGCTATCGACGCTCCTGGAATCCATACCTTCTGGGCTGCTGTTCTGGATGATACCGGAAACGTTCAGCTTAGCAAAACCGAACTGGAAACTGTAAACGCCGGCACCGCTACCGATAATGGCATCAGCCTTACCGTACCGGCTGGTGGCTTTGCTTACTTCCAGGATGTAGATCCCGCAATGCCTGTGGCAGATGGCTTCACCGCCCTCAGCCCGCAGCATGCGTTCTTTGCTAAAGATAACAATAATAACCATGTAGTGCGCGAACTCAATATCGCCATCACAGCTCCGGCTGCTGAAGGTGAATTAGTAGCTGTTTACTATCCGGATGCCATCACCGGCACCTGGAGTAATCCGATGATCGTAACCGATAACGAAGATGGCACTGTAAGCGTAGCGGGCGTTCCTTCCGGAACTATCGTTACCGTCCTGCAGTACACCGGCGTAGGCATCAATGCGATGCTTAGCTCCATCGATCCTCTGCACAGCGTGGGAGCCAATATGTGGACCACCGATGCTCCTGAGATCGAATTCTTCATCTATGAAGGAATGGACGCCAATGGTTACATTATCCCTGCCGCAGTATCCAACGTTGAACTGTATCTGGACAACGTACCTGTAGCTCCTACAGCTGCCTTCGATCCTGCTACCGGCATTGTTGGTTACACTGCTGCAGACTTGGCTGCTGAAGATCACACCATTCGCCTGGTCGTAACCCAGAACGGTTTCACTGCTACCGCAGAACAGACCTTCCATGTGGATATCACCGAGCCTGTGATTACAGCTACCGGCAGCCAGATTACCACTACAGATAGAGCTATCACTGCCACTATAGTTGATACCGAAACCGGCATCATGGATGTGGCACTTGTTCTGAATGGTAGATTGGGAGCCTGGCTGGATATTCCGATGAGCAGCATGACCGTAAACGGTAATGCCTATACCTATGCTATCACAGATGAAGACCTCTTCACTCTGGGTCACGACTTCTCCGAGACCATGGCTCTGAGCGCGTCCTGGACCGCTGAGAACAACCTGGAAATGGCAGTAGTAAACCCTGTGAATGTCAACTACACTGTGAACATCGTAGGTCCCGGCATTGTCTTCACCGGCTTTGATAACGGCTGGTGGATCAATCCAACCCAAAATACTCCGCTCACCTTCGAAGTGATTGCTCCTGAGGGACGTGAGATTCAGGACAACCTGATGATCACCCTTGAAGAGATGATCAACGACCCCGTGAACGGAAACTACGAAAACCTCATTCAAGACATGCAGCTCACTCCTGTAAGCGTGAATGGCAACGTCTATAGCTACAGCTTGAACTTCGGTTACTCTGTGGCACCGAATGCCCACGCGATTAGACTGAGCGTCACGGCTGAAGACAGCTATAATGTACAAACCGAGTCTCAGCAAACCTATGGTATAGACTACCTGGCACCAGTAGTCTGGGCACTCTCACCTGTGGGTGATGCAGTGAATCCGGATGACTTCCCTGTAACTTACGAATCCGCTGTAATTCCTTACGGAACCAATGTCGCTATCGGCGTCGGCTTCCAGGATATTCAAGGCTTCGTGACTCTGGAAACTGGTCAATGGTGGTGGGATGCCGTAGCTGGAACCTGGGTAGATGACTATCTGGTCTATTACACAGGCGCCAGTGGACTGAATCCTCAATCTGTAGAAGTAACCCTGAATGGCGAAGTGATAACCGGAACCGTTTCTGCCGGAGCCTTCATGCACAATGCCGGTATGCTCGATCCTGGTGAATACACCGTGATCGCTACCGTCGGTGACAATGCTGGCAACGTGGGCAGTGTGTCCTACAGCTTCACCATCACAGGTGGTGCACCTACCATCGCTTTTGATTACGTCAATGGCAACTGGTGGCTGAATAGCACCCAAGAAAACGATCTCGGCTTCACGGTCGAATCTCAAAACGCACTCGCCTCAGGCGGAGTAGTGGCCAATATCTATGCTGAACCCAGCAATATGATCATCCAGGGCCCCATCACTCCTACCCCTGCTGGCAACCAATACAATATCTCTCTGCTGGGCGGAATCATTCCCGCAGGTCAATATGCAGTACGTCTGGAAGTTACGGCTACCGACGTATATGGTGGCAGCTCCACCTCAAATCAGACCTATGGTATAGATAATGAAGCTCCGCAGATCACCCTTACCACTCCGGCTGAAAATGCTCAGTTCACTCTGAATAGCACCGTGAATATTCTGGCCAGCATCACCGATCATATCGGTACAAAGTCTGCCGGCATTTTCCACGGCCGCAACAACATGATGAGAACAGACAGAGCTGGCTCTGGTATCGCAAATGTAACCCTTAAGGTGATCGCTCCTGACGGCACTCTGGCTCTTGAAGAGACCTACGGTGAAAACACCCAGGTTGTAACCGAAAGCCTGTCTGCTGCTCAGCACGGCACCTATACCATCAACCTCAGCGCTATTGACGGCGCCGGCAACCACAGCATAGTCTCCCGCGATTTCGCCGTGATTCCTGCTTCTGGTCCTGCTGTCACCTTCAATGAAATCGCTGGCGGTTGGTTAAATTCTCATGGCATAAATCAGCTTGGCTTCACTGTCGAAAGTCCTGTGAATGTAAACGTAATTGCAAATGTATTCGTCAATCCTGCCGATGAGCTCCTTATGGGTCCGCTCACCGTGAATCCTGTGAGTGGCGTTTACACCGTAGCCGTAAATGGCAGCATGATCCCTCAGGATCAGACTTCCATCAGGCTGCAGGTTATGGTTACCGATCAGTTCAATAACGTCACCGAAGCCAACGAATACTATGGTGTGGATAAACATGCTCCTGCTATCACCATCCTCAATCCTGCCCAAGGTGCTGAGATCACTCTCGTGGACGAAACCACCAAGGTCATTATTGAAGCTCAGTTCTCCGATCTGATGCCTGGAATGAAATCTGCCTCCGGCTCCGGCATTGCCGCCAGTCGCATGGTAGTGATCGATCCTTATGGCCTCCAGGTGGGCGCTGCGGTGGAAACAGGTGTTGGTGTTACCGAAACAAGACATGAAATGGATAACCTGATGCTGGGTACCTATACGGTTCGTATTACCGTGTGGGACAACGCTGGCAACCAGGCTATGGAAAGCGTAAACTTCAGCGTGGTCGAAATCCCTGCCCCACCGGCGGAGCTGGAAATCACCGAAGCCCATGCTTACCCGAATCCGTTTAATGCCGATACCGGTGCCAAATTCAGCGTTGAAGTAAGCTGCACGTCCAATGTAAGCGTAAGAATTTACGACTTTGCCGGACGTGAAGTACGCAGCCTGGATTACGCAGGTAAAACTAATGGTAAATCCACCATTGAGATAGTCTTCGATGGTCGCAACAACGATGGTGTAAAACTGGCACGTGGAACCTACTTTGCCCGTGTCATAGCCAACGACGGCATGAAGATAGTTGAAAAAGTAGTAAAGATAGCTATCAGGAAATAAAAGGAAAGAGGGGAGGGGGAATCCCCCCTCCCTTCCTACCTGATAAGGAAGGAAAGAATGAAAAACACAAAATCGATATTGATAGCCCTGATACTGATGATCTCTCTATCTTCTGTTTTTGCTGAGGATAATTCGGCAGCGGTTTATACCCGCCTTGGCATAGATGCCCGTTCGATCGGAATGGGTGGAACTGGTGCAGCGTTTCTGGACAATGTCTCCAGTACCTACCTCAATCCGGCAGCTCTGGCAGATGTGAAAAGAATCGAATTAACCACCTCGACAAGACAGGGTATGGAATGGGATAAAGGCCACAACGCAGTAGCCTTGGGATTTATGCTTCCCGTAGGTTATGTAGCTGCGTACTGGCAAGGTGCCACCGTGTCAGACATTGATGGTTACGACGATCAGGGTCAGCCCACCTCGTCTTTCGACGCGACAGATCACTCCTTTGGATTGAGCTTTGCCGCCAAGATCGGAAAATTGAACCTGGGGGTTACGCCCAAAATGTACTTATCCACCATCGACGATGAATCCACCACTGGATTTGGTCTCGATCTGGGTGCTCTGTATCACCTGAACCGCTTCTTCAGTATGGGAGTAGTGGCTCGTGATCTGGTCTCAGATTATGATGGCGAGGGTACAGATGTCCCCCGTGAATTCGTTACAGGCATCGCAGCTTTTCCTCTGCCCGGATTAATTCTGTCGGCAGATCTGGCAGGTAACGATGATTTTGATGAAACAAAACTAAAAATTGGTGCCGAATACTGGCTTGGAGTAAGAGACGATGGTCAAATCGGATCCTCCATTTCCGGAATTCGGATTAAGGAAAGTGCAACCTGGACCGACATCTTGTCCGATACCCAAGCTGGCATTCGCGCCGGAATCAACGATGGCGCGTTTTCTGCTGGATTTGGCCTTAGGTTCAAGATGCTGGAATTGAACTACGCTTACCAGATGGCTAAAGAAGATTATCAAAACGATAACCATCTTTATTCCCTCTTGCTTCGCTTCTAAGCTTAGCTCTGGTATGTGACAATATTCTGTGGCTTCTCTTCCCTGCTTCATTGCAGGGGAGAGAAGCTAAATTTAGGAGAAATGATGAAGAAACTAACTATCTGGTTGATAGTCCTCCTTGCTTGCCAGCTTGCATTTGCCCAAATAGGAAGCCGCACCTTTGTAAACGCTCAGCAATATTATGAGATGGGCGAATACATAGAGGCCAAACAGTCGCTGTCCGTCCTGGATAAATCCGAAACTAAGAACCTGGAATATGCCCTGCTCAGGGGCAAAGTCCATCTTGCTTTGGGTGAATACAAGGATGCGCACTTCTGGCTTTCCGAATATGGTAAAAATTCTTTGGGCACCGAGCCCCTTGTCCGCGGTGAATTGCTGGACAAGATTTATCTTGCAAGCTTGTATCAGGAGCAGTCTTCCTTAGGAATAGCTTTAGGCAAAGTGAAGGGGAATATCAATTCCAGTGATTCTGAATATGCCCCTGTGCTTACACCTGATGGTAAATATATGTATTTTAGCTCTCTGCGCCGTAGCACTTTCGCAAAGGAGAATATCTTCTTCTCGGCTCAGGATAAAATGGTATGGTCCACCCCGGAAGAAGTAAATGAACTCAATACGGATTACAATGAATCCTTGGGCTCACTTTCCCTGGATGTTAAAACAGCATACCTGTTTGGCTATTACAAAAAAACAAACACCAATGGAGACATTTATACCAGCACTCAAAAAGAGAATGGCCGTTGGTCAAAACCCCAAATTATTTCCGAAGTATCTAGTAAATACTATGATCTGCAGCCTTATGTGCACAACGATGAAGTGATGGTATTCACCAGCAACAGGCATGGGAATCATGACAATCATGATCTGTACATCTCTCTAAAGAGGGGTGACACATGGTCTGAACCTGTAAATCTGGGTGCTGAAATAAACACAATTTATGATGAACAATCTGCTTTTATCAGTCCCGATGGACGCACGCTATATTTTGCATCCAACGGACATCCCGGATATGGCGGATATGATATCTTCCGCTCTGAGAGAATAGGTGATTCCTGGACCCTGTGGACCACACCCCAAAATATGGGGCCCATCATCAATTCTAACAAAGATGATCGCTATTACCGCATCTCTCCAGATGGGCAATACGCTTATCTTTCATCAAATCGCTATGGCGGAATGGGACAGGAAGATATCTACTATCTGGATCTTGAACTGTTCAGAAGAGTACAGAGCTTAATAGACGGAACGGATGATAAGCCTGCAGTAAGCGACCTGCAAATCGACAAATATGAGGTCTCTGGCCTTGTTACCGACGATAGTGGTCGCCCGCTTCAAGCTGAAGTAGTGTGGATTTATACTCTGGGTGAAAATGTCTTTATGCGCATAGTTCCTACCGATGGCATGGGAGCTTTCCAGCTTACACTGCCTCCGAATGTAACAGACGTATCCTATGAAGTAAATGAACCCGGATATCAGCCGGCCTCCGCCTCGGTGGAAATGCCCAAAGATACAGCTAAGGTTCATGTCAAAATCACCTGCTTTAGCAGCCCCGGAATGTCTGATATGACCAATCTGATCATCAATGGACAAGTCCTTGATGAAGAAAACAGACCAGTGCAAACCACTATCAGATGGTCTTATGTCTGGGATTCAGAACTTCATGAAGTCCTGGTAGAGTCCTCTGAAAATGGCAATTTCAAACTGCATCTGCCCATCGTGGATAAGCTGAAATATGCCATAAAAGACCATCGCTACGGCCCTCGTGAAGAAATCCTCACCCTCCCGAAAGACATCAATAGTTACGATGTCGTCATCCGCCTGGTTTCCCTGGGCAATGAGATCAAGGTTTCCGGCCTGGTCAGCGATCAAGAAGGTAAACCTCTGATCGCAAACCTCTTCTGGTCTTATGAAAAAGATGATGAACTCGTGGTCTATCGGGTGCTCTCAGATATCGAAGGACAATATACAGTTACTCTGCCACGCCTGGAAGCTTTTGATTTCAGAGTGGCCAAGACGAACTATATGCAGATCTCAGGTATCCTTGAAGTAGCCGAAGAAAGTTACGATATCACCAAGGATTTCGAGCTTCAAAGACTGGTGGAAGAAGGCGTATTCGAATTGAAAAACGTGGAGTTTGAATTCAATAAAGCAGTTCTTACTCCAGCATCGCTGAAAATCCTGGCTCCTGTCCTGGAAACCATGCGTAGCAACGAAAGCCTGGAAATCGAGCTTTCCGGACATACCGATAACATCGGTACCCGTGCAATCAATATGAGATTGTCCAAAGAGCGCGCCCAGGCAGTGGCTGATTATCTGATCGACAATGAGATCGAAGAAAGTCGTATCAGCACTGTAGGTTATGGGTTTGATAAACCTATAGCCACAAACGATACCGCCGAAGGCAGACAACGCAACCGCAGAACAGAACTCAAAATCTTGGGCATCGAATATGCCGATGATCTGATCGAAGATTGGGAAAAGGATTATGTGAGAGCTGGAAAACAAGCACGCATTGTTTCCACTATCGATCCGGTCACCTCTCAGGTCAGCACTCAGTTCGGAATCCCTCAAGCCCTGGAAGACGAATTCAGAAATATGATCCTTGTAGAATTGCAAGACCTAAAGCAAGCTCAAGTCAAAGTGGACCTCTTTATCGATAAAGGTAAGATCCAATCCGCAAACGTGCGCGATCTGATGGGTAACCTGAATGATCAAGCCACCGAACAAATCGCGGACCTCATGCTGGGCTGGCAAGTGCAATCTAAACAGCGTAGCATCTATTCCTTTACCGTAAAAAAGTAAAGCTTAGATAAGATAAAATCATCATAAGGAGTGGGATATCCCACTCCTTATGCTTTTAGGCCGCCGGTTTGAACTTTGCTGAAAACCAGCTTTCGTCACCGACGATGAAAGTCTGATTCGGCCTAGCTGACGGGGGAATAGGAGTTCCCCACCCCAGGCCAGTTTGCTATCTGAAATATCGTCCCTACAGGACTCAGACCTTTGTGGTTGTGTGTTTTCTATCTGAAATATCGTCCCTATGGGACTCAAGGCATTGTGCAGATGTAGGTATGCTATCTGAAATGTCGTCCCTATGGGACTCTTGTCCATTGCGCTGAAGTTGGTATGCTATCTGAAATGTCGTCCCTATGGGACTCAGACCTTTGTGGTTGTGTGTTTTCAATCTGAAATATCGTCCCTACAGGACTCAAGGCATTGTGCAGATGTAGGTTTGCTATCTGAAATGTCGTCCCTATGGGACTCAGACCTTTGTGGTTGTGTGTTTTCTATCTGAAATATCGTCCCTATGGGACTCAAGGCATTGTGCAGATGTAGGTTTGCTATCTGAAATGTCGTCCCTATGGGACTCTTGTCCATTGCGCTGAAGTTGGTATGCT
>Ga0265294_10002770_pt1 | contig 22789 bp, 18 predicted proteins | sample MunlanPumphouse3_FD_192504 | JGI IMG/M metagenome (GOLD analysis project Ga0265294, IMG submission 192504) | Groundwater microbial communities from a municipal landfill in Southern Ontario, Canada - Pumphouse #3 | ecosystem: Environmental > Aquatic > Deep subsurface > Groundwater | place... | reverse complement strand
TATCTCTGCTGGGAATTCAGTCCCATCATTGCGTAGAAAAGTCCAATTGAAGTTATGTTTACCTTTTTCGAAACCTATTCTAATCTGTTCTTGAATAAGTTCTTCAGATAACCTTCCATTATCCTGATACTTGGGTGAGATTTCCAATGAAGTTTTACCGATTAACCATTCTTTTGTTGTCCCTATCATCCTTTGTGCTGATTCATTAACATCAATAAATACCCCATTATCCATAATACAATAAGCATCAACAGTTTTAGTAAACATAACTCGATGCTTCTCTTCGCTATCTCTTAGCAACATTTCCGATTCTTTGATCTGGGTGATGTCTCTATATCGCCATACTCTTCCTACTATTTTATTTCCAACTTTCTGAGGAAATGAATATCGCTCAATAATTTGACCATTCTTAAACTCAATAATATCAAAACTAACTTTTTCTGGATCTTCTCTAACCATCTTTATGGTTTTATCAAATTCATCAATATTTATAATTTTTGGCTTAACAATCGGTAGCAATTCATCATTAGCTTTGAAGTTAATTTCAGCTTCTGAAATATCCCATATTTTTAAAAACCTCTGATTCCATTTTGTGATTATCTCATTACTATTGATGATTAAAATACCATCTTCAGTAGATTCTAAAGAAGCATTAAGTAAGGAAAGGGAGTAAGACAAATCAGCTTTTGTTTCTTTTAACTCATTTATATCATCTTTTAACAACTCTGTGGTTTTCAGAAAAGAATTGAAACTTTTAGCCATTATCCCGATTTCATTATTAGGATAAGTATCTATTGGTTTTATATTCCGATTCCCTTTTGCAAAACTTTGCAGCGCTAAGCTAACATCAATAACAGGTTTGGCAATAGTTTTTCCTAACACCTTTGCAAAGATTTTTGAAAGAACAACAGTCATCAAGATTAGTGCAATAAAATAAACAAGCAGTCGTGGAAATATTGGATCTATAATCTCTGAATAATTTATTCTGGATATAATAAACCAATCAGAATCAGATATTTGATTAACACAGACCTGATATTTCTCTCCCTTGTGCTCAATTCTAAAAGTAGTTTTTTCAAAATTAAATTTTTCGGGGTTACTATTTAAAATCTGTTCATCGATTTCTGTAGGTTTATTGCTCAAAACAAGATAATTAGCTATGTTCACTAACATTACTGTTTTATTTTTAAACATAGACTGTAAAGAAGATAATTCATAAACTGAATCTAAATTACAGTCTACCCCAATCACACCAATTTTAGCTCCCTGATAAGAGATTGATCTGCTAATGATGAACTTAGTACTAGTTTTGGCTTCAGGGGTTGGATATCTTCCGACACTATATATTGTTTCAGACGAATTTATCGCATTCTTATACCATTCAGAATCTTGGAAACTATAATCATCAAGAAAAACACTTTCTTTTATTAATAGATTACTATCTTTATAACCGATAAAAATGTTATTAACTCCAACATTACTTGCTTCTAAATTTGAAAAGATGCTTAAGATAAGCTCTTTCTTTTCATTTATTTGATCACTATCTTTAAGGATAGGAGAATGGGCTACAATGTCAAGAACTAATGAAATATCTTTGAAGTAGTGATCAGTTTCTGTAGTTATCGACCTTGTCTCTTCTTCAAGCATTGTTATAGAGTAATTAATATAACGCTGATATAAGTAGAAGCCCGATGACAACAATAAAACAAATAACATTATAATTGAGGTAACAAACACAGACCTAAAAATATCGTTCATTATAGTGTTATCTTTTGTTTGTTTTTTTTTCACTTTTCTCTTGGAAGATTGCTTTTGTAGTCTATTCATTATCTTTTCCCCTCGATTATCTTAGATTTACCATTATACATTTACTTACAAAAATGTCAATGCATATTCTCTATCTACAAGTCTTACTCATAGGATCATTATTAAATTTATGTTAAGTTTGGACTTGACAAATATAGTAATATCCATAATTACGCAATTAGTGTCCTCGTAGCTCAGCTGGATAGAGTGTCTGTCTCCGGAACAGAAGGTCGTGCGTTCGAATCGCATCGGGGATACCAATTTTTTTAATATTGAGAATAAAGAATGAGTTAAGGAATCTAGCAACTATTTTCACGAATGTAAATGTGTATTTTAGACATTCTCTTAATGAGATCACTCGTCTGGAAAACACACTCCCCTATCTAAAAAGGATAATTAATGACTTTTAATCCCTTTTTCTTTATAATTTAATGACCATATATGAGAAGTTTTTCCCTTCTATTCAGTTCCTTGGCAGTTTGTATCTCGATGAATCATTGGACTTTTATTGGGATAGTATCTGCCAAGCTTTAGGAATCACATTATAAAGGTATTTAAGCCTTTCCTCCTGAAATTATTGAAAAGTAGGTCTCAAATTTTTATCCAACAGTATATTAATAAATACTTAACATATCTTCTTTCATTGACTAAAAACTAGTTTCCACCCCAAAATGAATTAAACCGTCATAAAGAGAATTCCAGCCTTCATTATAACCTAATCCATATTCAAAAGTAAGATTTCCTAAACGAGTAGCTATTCTAAGTCCTAGTCCGGCAGAGTAGAGATTCCCTTGCTTAGAAACTATATCAGCTTTAGAAGATTCAAGATAACCTGCATCTGTAAATAAGAAAAGATTATTTTCCAGACCAAAAAGATAACGTAGTTCAAAGTTACTCCATGTTGTTAAGTAGCCTGAGAACTGTTCTTCTTGAAAGCCTCTTAATGAGGAGAATCCCCCTAGTTTAAAATTGTTATAGGAAGAGAGATTTTTTTTAGTAGAATAGTTGGCATTAAGTTTGTTAAAAAGTACGAATCTTTCATTAATAGAGTAGGCATAAGCAAAAGATGCTTTGGTAATGTTATAGTTAGAATCATCCAGAGAGCTAATATTATAGTCTAAAGATATCCGAGCTTGATAACCAGTTTTAGGATTTTGCAGATGGTCAAAATAATTCTGATGCCAAAAAACCCCCAGACCAGTGATCTGTTCAGGTTCTTCTTCACTGCTTGAGGCTAGTATATCATAATTGGTATAGCGACTATATATACCGACATCTTGATTGGTAAAGTCATAATTTAGGGATAAACCAAGTTCGGAAAGAGTAGCAGTTGTATCATATTCAGTTCTCTTCACATCAATATCAGCAGAGAAGTAATAATCTTTCAAACCTGAATCGTGATAAGAAAGGGCTAAATCAGTTCTATCTTGCTGTAGTTTATTCCATCTAAACTTTAATACTCTATCGCTACCAAACAGGTTGTTAAAAGCAAAATCAAGGAAGCCACTAAAGGGATAATCATCATTTTTACTATTATATCCCACGATTCCAGAGATAGTCGTCATCTTTCCCTCTTTTATACTGACTTGTAGTGTTTCATAATCTAAGGGATTAATTGAACATTCAGTAATATAACTTTTTGCCAACAGTCTCTTTCTCCCTTGGGCAAGGATTGACGGAGTTACAATAGTGTTGCGATTCAATCTTGAAATTTTTATCAGCGAAAAATCTTTACTAACCTTATTACCTTTAAACTTAAAATACTTATGATTAAAGGGTCGATTTTCAGTAACATTGAAATTAATCTCTGCACCTGAATCAGTTTGTTTCATATCATCAACATTGACTTCAGCAAAGAAATAGCCTCGAGAAGAATATTGATCAATTATAAGCTGTTTAATTTTGGGAATATCATCAGTATTAAAATCTTTTTGGGCAATAAGTTCGGTAAAAATTAAGTCTTTAATAGCAAAATTACCGGTAAAAGTAATTTTAGCAATTTTGTTGAGGTTAGATTCTTGAATAGTGATAATTATCTTAACTTGGTCTGCATCGATAGGAATAGCTTCTACTGGTTTGATATTAACAAATCTGTATCCCCTCTTTAGGTATAAATCATAGATTTTACTAACAGATTGATTTGCTAATTGATAATCAAATTCATCACCATTCTGGAAGCTTAGAACACTATACAAATCTTTGTTAGAAATTAAAGAATTGCCAATGAACTCAGTTTCAGCAATAGTAACTGCAATTAATTTAGTAGTGATAAATAAAAGTAATGTTAGCCAAAAAACTTTATTCATTAGGGAAGTCAGAAGCTATCAATTGATACAACTCTTCAACTAATTGTGATTCAGGAACCTTCTTAATAATCTCGCCTTTTTTAAAGAGTAATCCTTCCTTAGTTCCTCCAGCTAAGCCATAATCTGCCTCACGGGCTTCTCCAGGTCCATTAACAATGCACCCCATAACAGCTACGGTAATAGGTTTGTTCTTAAATGACACCAATCTTTCTTCCACCTTACCAGCTAAACCAATAAGGTCAATCTTAGTTCTACCACAGGTCGGACAAGAGATGATTTCCATTCCTTTTTTTAACCCTAAGGCAAGAAGGATTTCGCGACCTACCCGCACTTCGTCCACAGGTGAAGAAGTAAGAGAGACTCTGATAGTATCTCCTATTCCATTATAGAGGAGCATCCCAATTCCCATAGCTGATTTTACTGTACCACGCGTAAATGTTCCCGCTTCAGTTACTCCCAGATGAAGAGGATAATCTACCTTGCTACTCAAGTTTTCATAGCATTTAATCATTAGGTTAAGATTAGATGATTTTACAGAAATCTTGATATCAGTAAAGTTATTATCTTCCAAAATACGCACATGTTCTAGAGCAGACTCCACTATAGCTTCTTCTCCAAAACCATATTTGGCAATAATTTTCTTAGAAAGAGAACCACCATTTACTCCAATTCTAATCGGTATAGATCGTTCTTGAGCTGCTTTTATTACCTCTTTAACTTTCCATTCTTGACCAATGTTACCAGGATTCAATCTCAAGCCATCAATACCATTGGCAATAGAAGCTAAGGCAAGCTTATAATCAAAATGTATATCTGCAATGGTTGGAATCGCTACTTGAGGTAAAATAAGTTTAAGGGCATTAGCAGCATCTTCGTCCGGAACTGCCAAGCGGATTATCTCGCAACCTGCTTGTTCTAGTTGATGAATTTGAGCTACAGTACTTTTAACATCAGCAGTGTTGGTATTTGTCATTGACTGAATCGAAATAGGAGCTCCACCCCCAATAAATATATTACCTAACTTAATCTGTTTAGTTTTTTTTCTATTCTTCAACATATCCTCCTGAGAACAATTCTAATAATAAATATAGTTAAATCAGACCCCATCTTCGTCTAAAATACAACTCAATTGAGAAAGACAAAATTACTAATAGCAAGAAGTAATTATTGTAGAGTATCTTAAACTCACTGTAGAGGTTTGTAGCTATTTTTTCTCTTTTAATACTCTCTTTAATACTATCTATATCTTGACTATCAAAGTGTTGTCCAGATGTTGTACTTGCTATTTCGTTGAGAGCTACATTATTAAAATCTAAATGCGATTGTTCAAGCGAGTTATCAAAAATAATAATATCTCCCTCTCTAACTTGCTTTGTATCATTGTCAGTTACTTGATAATGATAATCCCCTGCAGGTAAATCATCTAATTCATAGGAATATCTATCAGTTTTCCAGAGAAGGAAATCAGACAGAACAAGCTTTTTATTTTTATCTTTAACTTCTAATTTTAGCTTCTTTTGAGAAATAAAATCACCTTTCTCATCCAATATTGAAGCATTAAAGTTGATAGTTTCTCCAAAGTAATAACCATCTTTATCGGTTGAGACTATAAAGTTCTCCCCACTTTTAGAGCTTAACCACTGAATAATATTTAGTATCAATTCTTGGTAAGTTTCACTATCTGACCGAGTAGCAAAACGCCAAAAATCTTCAAAACCAAAATGAAGAATCTTAGCCTGATTAAGTTGGTGTGCCGTAATAGCTGGAGAACGATCCATGTTATCCAAGGTAGCTATTTCCTGAGCTGAATTCTTAAGTGTATAATATTTATATTTTACCGGCGGTAAATCTTGAAATCCTTCAAAATAGCTAGCAAAGGTTGTTAAATTCTTGACACTGCGACCAGGTATTAGTTTCCCTTCGTAAAGTCTGCCAATCTTAGTCTTGCTAACGGGATAATAATCATCTAAACCTTTTATAACATCACCAATCAAGAACAAACTTAGACCATTATCTATCTTACGTGATATAAATTTGTTATCATCTGAGTTAAGCAACAAACGGTTATCATTGTGAAGAATTAGAAGCTGGCATTCTGCTAGTACATCTTTAAGAGATACTTCGTTTTTAGCTTCCCAAAATTTTCTGTCCTTCGCTGTAATAAACCTATATTTATAACGACTATCTAATTTAATCGCATCTTTTATAAACCTTATATCCCAATTTGGAGAGTCTGTCAGAATGACTAAATTATTCTGATCATCATTAACCTTGATAACTAACTTAGATGTATCATAGATTTGATTATCATCTCTAAGATTTATGGTTAACTCATACAAGCCGACCTCGTCAAACTTGTAGTATAAAGAATTCTTAACAATTAACTCATTTGTATCAGTTAACTTTTGGGTTATAAGAGTCTTGTCTTTGTCTTTAATCTCAATGATTAATCCCCTGTTTCCTTGAGAATTTGAAGTTATCTCTATTGGAGTTGAATCATTAAGGAAAGTGCTTCTGTTACTACGAATATTTAAAAATCGAGGCTGTAATTCAACCTGTTGATTAGGAAACTTAAATGTATTAATTCTGAAGGGGTAATCTTTTAATAAGGAAAACTTATTATTACTAAAATAACCATCTGAGAGTAAAAAAACCTCATTGGGAGAAGAAGAACTCTGCGAATATAACTCCTCTATACTCTTAATCAAATCACTATTATTCATGTTTCCATTTAGAGAAGAAGCAAAATGAATATACTCCATATCAAAGTTATCCTCTAAATCAGCCTTAATATCATTTAAAAAAGTAGTAACTATACTTGATTTTGATTGATTGTGGGACATTAACTCCATACTCTCAGAATTATCGATCAAAAGAGTAGCTTTTGGCTTCTGTAATGATACTCGAGTTACTTTATAAACAGGAATTAACAAGAATGAGAGTACAATCCATATAGTTATCATTCTTAGTAAAAATAGAAAACTCTTTTTTCTTCTGCTAATCTCAGGAAATGTTTTTCCATACAGAATAAATGAAAATATTGCTGCAATTATTAAAGAGAGAATTATCATCATTAATTTTTAATTTAATCTAATCTGGGTGTGAATACCAAAAGATAGTGATTTTGAGTTACTACCTGGTAGAATTGTATCCGCTAGCTGCATGGAAAAACCTGTCTGAAAATAATCACCTTTATAGGTAACGCCATAAGCTGTTGTGATAACATTATCTCCATCACCAAATTTAATGCCTAACTGGAATGGTAATTTCTCAATCCATTTTAATTCTGTAGCTATAGCAATTCTGTTACGACCTAGATTGTAATTATTCTCCCAAAACTTATGGTTATAATCTAAGGATATATCAAAATCCCCAAAATCATAAAGCATGCCTAAACGATAGATAAGAGGTAAGTTAGTTGTATAACCATCATTGTCAATTAATTCTCCTTCATCTGATAGTATATCTTCTTCTAGATCAGAAATATATACACCTTCAATCCAGTATCTATTTTCACGGACTCTTGATTTCCCTGTCCAGCTAATGAATCCTAAAATGTTATCAAATCCCATACCTGCAGAGAATCTTTCGTTAAACTGTGAATTTACGGATAAATTAAATTTTAATCCAAAACCTCCAAAAGCTTCTTTCTGTTTCAAATATGCCTCAGTAGTAAGCCCTGTCTCGATGTTTGAGACATAGTCAGCAGTAAAAGAAGATGATTTTATATTAGCCATTCCGATTAGCACACTACCTGAAAGTCCATAATCAATTTCAGGAATATTACTAACATTGTTTAGTGCAGGAATTATCTTATTTAGCTTAAGTCCCCCTATTCCAGCTGTAATATCACTGTAGGATAAGACATCATAAGCTAAATCATTAGAGTTGAAGTGATAGTTCTCAGATTCAGTTCCATAAAGACTAATCCTGATAAATTCTTCTGTAATTTTTGAATATATTAAAGTATTCAATCCTATACTAAAAGCAATATTGTTATCAGAAATACCCATAATAAGAGTTCTCAACGAACCATCAACTACAAAGCTTCCATCAATCTCATCCAATATTTTCTGCTTATCTTTATCTGTAAGATACTTACCAGAAATTCCATTCATATCTAAGTTAAAAAGATTATCAGTTATATTAATATTTGTATTCAGTATAGGTAGGTCTAAATAAGCATCTGTTCCAATATTAGCAGGATTCCAGTGAAGGGCAGATGCACCTTTAGCTCTGGCAAAATAGCTTTCAGCAAACCCCATAGAGTATGCATCTGTTAAAGCTCTCACTTGCAAGACTGAAAAAAGAAATAAAACAATAAATATTAAAGTAAATCTTCGCATGCTTAATCCCCCTCAATATTTAAAGAAATCTTTAGTCGACCCTTTACATTTAAGTTATCTTGAACCAAGATAGCAACAACTCCATCACTATTATGAAACTGAACACGGGTTCTCATAAAAACTTTGTCTCTAAGAAAAAGATTTAAGTCTTCCTTAGATAACTCTATTTCAAAAGACTGTTCCTCACTAGTTACAAGAATATCATACCCTTCTTTTTTAATTTCAGCTTGCTGAAGAGATAAAGAATCAGCTTCTAACTCTTGAGAAGAAACATAGATATCTAAAATACCTCCTATAGGGAAGTCATTCTGGAGAGTAATCTCAATTATGGCACTATTAACCCGTTCCTCAATAAGATCCTGATTATCTTGGCTAATTTCTACTTCATGCACATTATCAGGGTAAATTAGGTAGTCATCATAGAATGTAGCTTTAAGAGGAATTTCGATTCTGTAATCACATCTAATTGCATGAGTTTTGGAAACAAACCCTGGAACATCACTATCTAAATTAGATACTTTATAGATAGGGTTTAAAAAGGCAATATTATCTGGCATCTTCCTAAGCATACTGTTAATATGCTCATTATCAATAATTTCAATTGAGGTAAGTGTTTCGACTCCTTCCGCAAGACCTGCTTGGATAGTGAAATAACCCGCAGGAAACTCATCTTCTAAAGAAATCCTGTCAATCTCAACACCATTACGATAAGCAACTAAATCACCCATCAATTCAAAATTGAAGCCAATCATATTATAAATATCAAAATACATAGATATTTCTTCAAGAACAATAGTTTGTTCAATATCAGTAGGATAATCTATTTCAACATCAGTTTCACTATCTAATGTCTGAATGTCGTTAATAAATCCTGTGAAATCTTTAAAGTATATTTCATCATCAATAGATAACTTTACACTACCAACAGGAGCTCCGTCTGCTCCACTTGTTTGAGCAAGAATTTCAATATCTATTAACCAAAATTCCCCTGAAATATCTTGATCTGTAAGTGATATTCCTGATAAATCAATACTATATTGATTATCAATAAAATCCTCAGGTTCAAGTGCTAAGATATATATGTCACCTGCTTCAGTTATCAATTGATTGAATTTTACATTTAAAACTTGAAAATCATTAACGTCACCAGTAAAATCTATAATCATCTCACCAGAATCAAATGTTCCTTCAATAATTCTAAAAGATGTATCTGTATTGATTGATTGGATTTCAAATCTCAAATCTAATGGTATGTTACTAAGAACAGGTAGGTTAGGAGTTGAATCCGTAATGGTTTTTGACAATTCTGGTGTAGCTTCAATTAATTGATCTTCTACTGTAGCGATTAATTCACCATCATCGATAATTATATTCTCACCCTCCAAATCGGAGGCAGGAAAATCCTCATTCATCAAGGGGATACTAGTTAACTCTACATCCCATGAAGGCATTTCAAAATCTGTTATTCCGCAAGAAACCAAAATAAGTGTAAGAAATGAAATAATTAAAATATGTTTCATCTTGCCTCTCTAATTTATTAACTTTACTCTAATTATCGATTCAACAGTATTAGTGTCAATAGTTAATTTAATTATTTTATCTTGGTGCTTTAACTTAAGAAGATTTAGTCCATACTGCGAATGACCTGTTAACTTTGAAACATTGTTTTTAGAAACAATAATTTCAATCTCCGAAGAATCGTGAGGAATCTGCTTAGACAAGTCATTAATGAGAAGATGAGATTGAACAAGCTCTCCAAAAGCTTTATGATAAGGACCTGCTATAATTGCATTAGTATCAACACTATCTATCTGAACACCCATCTTTATCACCTTGATATCATGACCAGTAAATTGGAGAAATAAATCAACACAAATTGCTATAGCTTCCTCTAACTCTAAAGGTTTATATTCTCCCTGACAATACAAATCAGCCAACTTGGTTCCTCTCAAAACTACTGTTGGATAGATTCTAACATAGTCTGGTTTTAGTTCCAAAATTATCCTAGTAGTTTCTGACAAACTTGCAGCTGAAAAGCCAGGAAGTCCTGGCATTATCTGAATACCCAGCTTAAAGTTATGATCTTTAATCAGCTTACAAGCATTAATAGCAGTAGCCTGCTTGTACCCCCGCTTACTTTTTAACAAAACTTCATCAGAGAAATCTTGAATTCCTAACTCAATAGTCTTAATTCCATATTCTTTAGCTAATTCTAAGTCTCTGTTAGATATACAGTCTGGTCTTGTTGAATAGCGGATACCTGTTTTATCATTGATAAAGGAGGCTAGCTTTGAAAACTGCTCTCTTTGCCATAATAAGTCCAAAGCAGTAAAGGTACCACCAAAAAAGGCTATCTCTTTCTCTTGGTCGTTATGAAGATGACAGAATTTAGCTATATCTTCTAAGTGCTCGTCCAGGTTAAAATGGTCTGAACCTGTGATTAAATATTGATCACAGTAAATACACTTAAAAGGACATCCTTTGAGAGGTAAGAAAACCGGGAATACTTGCATTACTTAATTTTAAGCTTTTTACAAGCTACTTTAGCAGCCTGCTGTTGAGCACTTTTTTTATTAGTTCCTGTTCCTTTACCAAAAGATGTATCATTAATAAATACTTCGATAATGAATTCTTTTTCATGGTCAGGGCCCTTCTCCGATACTACTTTATAAACAGGAGGTCGTTGGAACTTTCCCTGAGTATATTCTTGTAAAATGCTCTTATAATTAATTAGCTCTTCCCTATTTACATAGTTCTCAAATTTATTCAGAATAAACTTCTTAATAAACTTACGTGCTGCCCTCATGCCGCCATCTAAATAGATAGCACAAATGAGAGATTCCATAGAATCAGAGACAATAGAGGGTTTAAGTCTGCCTCCACTTCTAGCTTCTTCCGAGCTAAGTAGCAAATAGTCTCCTAATTTTATTTCGTTTGATCTCATTGTAAGAAACTTTTCAGAAACTATTTTAGATTTAAGTTTAGAAAGATTACCTTCTTGTTTCTGGGGAAAAAGAACAAATAGTTCTTGAGCAATAACTAGACCTAAAACTGAATCTCCTAAGAATTCCATTCTTTCGAATGGAGATAAATCAACATTTACCCGCTCTTCTTTCTTATAGTATGAGTCATGAGTTAGGGCATTTTTAAGTAATATAATATTCTTAAATTTATAGTCGATTATCGATTGCAACTCGTTTAACTGTCTGTCCCATTCTTCCAAATTTGATTTATCCACTTTGATAAAATGGTCAATTAATGATTTAATTAATTGTTTCATAAAGCTCCTTAATTCAAAAGAAACTTTGAAAAAAGCAGTAACTCTACTCTTTTCAGAATATCTAATGAAAAGGGGGAATATTCCCCCTATATATTATTTTATAAATTTCTTAATTACGATCGCTGAGTTATGTCCTCCAAATCCGAGAGAATTACTAACAGCAACGTTAACTATTTTGTCTATTGTGTTATTTGGAGTATAGTTAAGATCGCAATCAGGATCTAAATTTTCATAGTTCAATGTTTGGTGTACTTTGCTATCTCTAATTGATAAGCAACATACTACAGCTTCAATACCTGCGGCAGCACCTAACATATGCCCAACCATTGATTTGGTTGAGTTGATAGCAAGATTAGCAGCGTGAGCACCAAAGACTAGTTTAATGGCAGCAGTCTCGTTCTTATCATTAAGAGGAGTTGATGTACCATGAGCATTGATATAATCTACATCTTGAGGGGTTAGACCACCATCTTTAATAGCAAAATCAATTGCTCTTGCACTTCCCTCACCACCTTCAGCAGGTGCTGTTACATGAAAGGCATCACATGAAGCTCCATAGCCAACTAGTTCAGCATAGATGTTAGCACCACGAGCTAAAGCATGTTCTAACTCTTCTAAGACTATCATTCCTGCACCTTCAGACATTACGAACCCATCGCGTTCTTTATCGAAAGGTCTACTTGCTCTGGTTGGTTCATCGTTTCTGGTACTTAGTGCTTTCATTGCACAGAATCCTGCCATAGCCATAGGGTTAACAGCAGCTTCAGCTCCACCACTTATAATGATATCTGCATCACCGTATTGAATAGCTCTAAGCGATGTACCAATAGCATGATTTGCGCTGGCACAGGCACTTACAACATTAAAATTAATTGCTTTAAGATTATTATCAATAGCAATGTGTCCTGCTGCAATGTTTGAAATCATTTTTGGGATGAAAAAAGGACTCACTCTTTTTGCACCTTTATTAAAGTACTTTTCTGTTTCCTCTTGGAATGTCCAAATACCGCCAATACCTGCGCCCATAACACAACCAGCTCTATCGGGATTAAAGGTACCTGGAGTTAATCCAGCATCCTTCATAGCCTCTCTAGCAGCGACTAAAGCAAATTGAGTGTATAAGTCTAATTTCTTAATCTCTTTCTTTTCAAAATATTCTTCAGGTTTAAAGTTTTTAATTTCACCAGCTATTTTTGAAGTGAAATCAGTTGTATCAAATTTCTCTATCAAACTGATTCCTGAATTACCTGCTACCAAGTTTTCCCATAAACTTGCGACATTCAACCCTACAGGAGTTACAGTGCCCAGTCCCGTAATTACAACTCTTCTTTTCATAAATATTCCTTAGATTTTTTTAAACAATTTGAGTTAAGTCTTCTCTTTTCAGAAAAGCCTTAACTCAAAGTAATCATGCTATAATTAAGCTAATCTTCCTTTAAGATAACTTACAGCTTCACCAACTGATCTCAATTTCTCTTGATCTTCATCTGGAATGTCGATATCGAATTCTTCTTCAAACTTCATTACAAGTTCTACTGTGTCTAATGAATCAGCACCTAAATCTTCAATAAATTTAGCGTCATTAGTTACTTGACTCTCTTCAACACTCAATTCTTCAACAATTATTTGTTTTACTTTTGCTTCAATATCCATTATTTCCTCCATGGTTATTTTATTTTTCTATCATCATTTACATGATAAGTCCACCATCGACATTGATGGTTTGACCTGTTATATATCTAGCTTCATCAGAAGCTAAGAATAAGCATAAATTAGCTATATCTTCAGCTTTACCCATCTTACCAAGCGGGATAGCTTTGGCATAGCTTTCTACAACATCAGCACTTAATGAAGCAGTCATATCTGTTTCAATAAAACCTGGTGCTATAGCATTCGCTCTAATATTACGAGAGGCTAACTCTTTTGCAGTAGATTTAGTAAGGGCAATGATACCACCTTTAGAGGCAGCATAATTGGCTTGTCCAGCATTACCCATGATACCGATAACAGATGCAATATTAAGAATTACTCCTTTTTTTTGTTTCATCATATAGCGACAAATCTTTTGGGTACAGATGTAGGTGCCTTTAAGATTAACATTAATTACAGCATCCCATTCAGACTCTTTCATTCTCATCAAAAGATTATCTTTAGTGATACCAGCATTGTTAACTAAGACATCTAAACTACCTAAATCTTGATTTATTTGTTTAAAAACAGATTCAACTAATTTTGAATTAGTTACATCTAAGACATAACCATAAGCGTCAAAATCAAGTTTTTTCATCTCTGCAACAGCCAGATCTACAATCTCTTGATTAATATCCAAGATGACTATTTTAGCATGCATTTCTGCAAACTTCTTAGCAATTGCGAATCCGATACCACGACCTGAGCCAGTTACTAGAACAACTTTATTTTCCATATTATACATACTCATTAATTACCTCTATAGCATTTTCAATATCTTCGAATTTATCAACATTTACAACAGATATATTTTTGTCAATCTTCTTTATCATTCCACTAAGAACTTTTTGAGGTCCAAACTCTACAAAAAGCTCTATACCACTGTCTATCATGTGTTGAACAGACTCAATCCATCTGACAGAAGAAGTAACTTGTTTAGCTAAATTTTCTTTTATTTTCTCTGCTAAAGTATGGGGTTGAGCATCGACATTAGATACAAGAGGAATAGTAGTATCTTTAAAAGATAACTTTTCCATCTCTTCAGTTAACCAAAGTCCTGCTTTTTCTATAAGTGGTGAATGGAAAGGGCCACCAACATTAAGTGGGATAGCTCTTTTAGCACCTCTATTTTTAGCTAGTTCCATAGCTTTTTCCACACCTTCTTTGCTCCCAGAAATCACAGTTTGTACTGGAGAATTAAAGTTAGCGGGAATTACGATCCCAGAAGCTTCAGCTTCTTTGCATATTTCGGTTACAGTTTGACTATCCAGCCCTATTATAGCAGCCATAGCAAAAGGTTTACCGTCATTAGCTTCAATCATAAACTGTCCTCTACGATGCACGAGATACATAGCATCACTTAGGGATAAAACGCCATTAGCGACTAAGGAAGTAAATTCTCCTAATGAATGTCCTGCGACAAACTTCGGAGTAATATCTAATTTCCTTGTTAAGGTCTTCCAGGCGACGATTGAATGGAATAGAATAGCGGGTTGAGTAAACTTAGTATCAGTAAGATCTGAATCTGGTCCTTCTGACATTATACGATAAAGCTCAACATTATTATCTTGGTCAAATTTATTTAATATTTCTTTAAATTCTGGTTGTTGCTCCACGAAATCCATTGCCATTCCGACATATTGAGCACCTTGACCTGGGAAAACAAAAGCAATTTTATTCATAATTTTCTCCTTTAACCCAATTCAACGAATATAGTATTAAATCATTAAACATCGTGTTTTCAGTGATTTTAATTTAGTGGATTAGTTCTCATTTTTTCAGATTATATCAGACTCGCTAAATAATGAACACAATTCATTTTTGGGTAAAAAAAATAGTTTTAGTATCTAACTAAAGCACTACCCCATGTTAGACCTGCGCCAAAAGAAACCATTAAGAGAACATCGCCTCTTTTGATTTTTCCCATCTCGATTGCTTCAGAGATAGCGATCGGAATGGTGGCAGCTGAAGTATTTGCATATTTTTCAATATTAACAATAACGTGTTCAGAGTCAATTTTAAGTTTCTTACCAAGAGCCTCAATAATTCTCATATTTGCTTGGTGAGATATCAACCAATCTATATCAGTAATTCGAATATCATTTCTTTTAATAAGTGTTTCACAAGATGAATACATAGACTTCACAGCAAGTTTAAAAACTTTATTACCTGCCATGTGAACAGTATGAAGATTGTTCTTTACAGTCTCTTCTGAAGCAGGCATAGCTGAACCACCTGCAGGTTGAATCAAGATATCATCATGAGAACCGTCAGCTTCGATATCCCCATCGATAAATTCTGAGATATCGCCTCTTTCATTGCGAGAAACAATAGCTGCACCTGCCCCATCTCCGAAGAGGACACAGGTATTTCTATCTTTCCAATTTAAAAATCTGGAAAGTAGTTCTACACCGACCACCAATATGTGTTTGTAAGTACCATTTTCAATAAATTGTTTGGCAATATTAATTCCATAGATAAAGCCTGTACATCCTGCAGATATATCAAAAGCAGGAATACCTTTAAGTCCCAGTTTTTTCTGAATCAAACAAGATGTTGAAGGATAGGCATGATCTCCTGAAATAGTAGCAACAATAATTAGTTGAATATCTTTATATTTCACAGAAGATTTTTCAATAGCATTTAAAGCTGCATTATAAGCTAAATCACTTGCATTTTGATCATCAGCAGCTATTCTTCTTTCAAACATACCAGTTCTGGTTCTGATCCATTCATCAGATGTATCAACAATCTTTTCTAGATCAAAGTTATTAACGATCTTCACAGGAACATAATGTCCAAAAGAGCTAATTTTAGCTTTGTACTTCATCTTTTTTCCTCACAAAATAATCACTAGATTGCTTGATAAAATCAGTATCAGCCAATGTACTTGCTAACTTAATAGCGTTTTTAATTGCTTTACCATTGGACCTACCGTGAGAAACAATAGGAATACCTTTCAAACCGATTAAGAGGGCTCCCCCATATTCTGTATGGTCTAATTTCCTTTTAAGATAATTATAAACAGGAACTGAGAGGAGTGCTCCAATCTTAGCAATCCAGTCTTTTTCAAATTGTTCTTTCAATATTTCGAAGATGGCTAAAGCAGCTCCTTCGACAGTTTTCAGCATGACATTACCTGTAAAGCCGTCACAAACAATTACATCAGTGATACCTTTAAGGATGTCTTTGCCTTCGATGTTTCCGATAAAATTAAGGTTATGCTTAGAGGTTAAAAGTCTATGAACTTCTTTAGTTAACTCATTTCCTTTTTTATCCTCTTCGCCAATATTTAATAGTGAAACTCGTGGTCTATCAATTTTATTAATGAATTGAGAATACATACTTCCCAGCTCAGCAAACTGAACCAGTTGTTTCGAATCACAGTCTGCATTAGCCCCAACATCGAGAATAATCTCACTACCGTATTTGGTAGGGAAAGTTATGGCAATAGCTGGTCTTAAAACGCCTTTAATACGTCCTAGGACAATTAAAGAAGCAGCCATCATCGCTCCGGAATTACCGGCACTAACTATGCCGTCTGCTAATCCATCTTTATGCAGACGAATTGCTTTCACCATAGATGATTCTCTTTTTTTACGTGCAGCTTCAGCAGGCTCATCACTCATTCCTATTACTTCAGACGCATGAACAATATCTATTCTTGTCTTATCATAATAGTATTTAGATAATTCAGCACTTAATATTTTTTCATCACCAACTAGGATAACCTTTTGACAAAGATTTTCCTTAACAGCTAACACAGCACCCTCCACTTCCGGGGAAGGTGCTTTGTCACTACCAAAAGCATCTAAAGCTATTCGCATTTATTCAACTACTATAACTTCTCTTTTATTGTAATTTCCGCATTTTTTACAAATATGATGAGGTCTTGTAGGTTCCCCACAATTTGAACATGTAGTCCAAGTAGGCATTGCAGCCTTGTAATGAGTTCTTCTTTTATCTCTATTACACTTTGAGGTTTTTCGTTTAGGTACCGGCATTTTCAGCTCCTTATCTATTAATTTTATAGTTATACATTTATTTTTTTCATCTTTGAAAAGTCAAATTATTTTCAATTAGCATCGTGTCAAGCATATTCTTAAAGACTAAATAATAATAAATAATCACAATCCTATCAACAAGTACTATTTTTGGTCATATTATGACAGGCAGGAGTGTTGTCAAATTAAATTTCCCACTCATCTAAAATAATCTTTTCTCTGTCCACCTTTTCGGGGATAATTTTATAGGAGTCTTTTATTCTTTTTATTGTAGAATCGATTAAAGGTTCATCATCACAATGAAGATATCCCATAATCTCGCCTGCCTCAATCTTGTCTCCGATTTTCTTAAAAAGTTCTGCACCAGTAGCGTAATTTAGTTCATCTTCTAGCTGCTTTCTTCCTGCACCAATCCCTACTAAGGCATAACCAATACTCTTGCTATCTATGGCTTTAACAAAACCACTTGTATCACTTTTTATCTCTGTAATCTTTTTTGTATGAGGAAGCAAGTTATAATCATCAATAATTCTGCTATCACCGCCTTGCATTTCAATAAAACTTTTAAAATATGCTAAGGCTTTACCACTTGTAAGAGAATCTTCAATCATTGATAATGCATCTTTCTTAGTAGAAGCAATCCCACTCATTAGCACCATATTAACTGCTAAGGCTTTGGTAATTACATCGATATCAGGTAAATCTGCACCTTTCAAATACTCAATAGTTTCTTTAATTTCAATGGCATTTCCGACTGCAAATCCCAAAGGACTATTCATATTAGTGAAAGTTATCGCCACCTTCTGACCAAAGGCATGACCCGTGAGTTTGAGATACTTTGCTAACTCATAGGCATGGTCAAGACTCTTCATAAAAGCACCTGAACCTACCTTAAGATCTACTGCCAGGTTCTGAGCACCCTCTGCTATCTTTTTGCTCATAATGCTTGCTGTTATGAGTGGATAACTCTCCACTGTTCCACTGACATCACGCATAGCATAAATAATCTTATCAGCAGGGACTAACTCTTTACTCTGTTGAATTATGCAAAGATTACTTTCATTTACCATTTTCTTAAACTCTTCACTGCTAAAGTCTGTTCTAAAATTTGGTATTGACTCTAATTTATCCAAAGTCCCTCCGGTATGTCCTAATCCTCTTCCGGAGATCATAGGAACCTTAACACCCAAGGAAGCCACTAAAGGAGCTAGCATCAAAGTAATCTTATCACCAACACCTCCTGTTGAATGCTTATCAACTGTATTCATCTCTTTAGGAAAAATTACTTTTGCTCCGCTATTGATATAGACATCAGTTAAACTTACTATTTCATTAGTTTCCATTCCTTTAAAGAATATCGCCATTAGCAAAGCAGACATTTGATAATCTGGAATTTTCCCATCAATATATGATTTAACAAAGAAACTCATCTCGTCTTTAGTTAATTCTATTCCATCTCTCTTTTTTATAATTAATTCAACAGGATTCATTGGATCTCCTTTTAATTATGATAGCTTATTCTATCTAATTTTACTTATTTTTACCATTATATATTATTAGGTACATAATATATTTAGCAATTAATAAAGTCAACAAGAATCTATCCTTCAATTACTGTCCAGTCCTAAATAATTTGACCGATTTTATAACAATTATCTTATTGATTCCCAGTTCTCCGCTAACGCGTCGAACCACTTTTGTGGTATGATTTCAAGGGGTTTACGCCCCTTGCTGACAAATGCCATCCCTTTGGGACTTAAGAGGAAATCAGTAAATTAAAGATTTCGAGCAAGATAATTCATCAATTTAAAGCGGACGAGGACATCCACGTTCTGACAAAAGAGATCTCGTTAACAGCTAATACACCATTCTCAATCTCTTCAATAATTTTCATTTTAAAGTCAACGGTGAATTTCTTGTAATCTCTGCCTCTTCTTGATTCATTTTTCATATGGCGCTCCTTTCCTTTTTAGGTAACTTATTTAGGACGGTACATGCTCTTCAAGAGCATCTTTCCTTAGCATCTCACATACTATTCAAAGAATATATGTGATGTAAGCGAAGAAGCAAAGAAAAAGCCTTGATTAAAAAAGAATATTTTAAATATAAAATTAGAATCTATACTTATATTATTTAATAAACTAATTCTAGCAAAAATTGAAATTCCTCTTGACATCATAAAATTAATTACAATTATTGAAATAATAATGAAACATATAGAAGGAGATATTGAATCATGAACTCAGAGATTGAACTTATTACCAGGGCCCAAGAGATTTTAAAAGAGATTGCCCAAGGAATAAATCCTTTTACTAAAGAGAAAATTGAAGAATCTAACTTTGTTAATAATCCTAAGATGATTAGATGCTTTATGTTTTGTGCAGAGATGTTAGAATTAGCTAAAACACAAAAAAAGAGTAGAAAAGCCTCTGACCTTCCTTTTATAATAACTGCTGAACAGAAAGATAGAATTATTATTGAGTTGGATACCATTGGTTTTACCCAATTTACCAGATTAGTAAATGAGATTATTGACCAATCTATTAGCAGAAAAGCATCCCCTATTAAAATTATAAATAGCCTAAAAACTTTGGGGATTATTGGTGAAGTCATTAAAGATAATGGTAAAAAAGAAACTACTGTTTTACCTAATTCAGAAGATTATGGATTCATCTCAGTTCATAGAAATATGTACGGAAAAGAGTTTGATCAAGTTATGGCTAATCGCCAAGGACAAAAATATCTTATTGATAATTTGGAGATGCTGATGGGAGAAAGAAGATAGGCTGAATAAATTAAAAATTAAAAACTAATAATTAAGAATTAAGAGATGAAGAGAAAAATGAATACCTCTTCCGTCGGGATGTGGACTTCCATGTCCGCTTACAATAGTCTAATGCACTTGTTGGAAATCTTTTACTTAATGATGACATCTCAAATCCCGACTTGTGTAGGAGAATCATTATCCACCCTTCTAAATTAAAGTTCAATTTCTTCATTCCTGGCAAATATTCCTTGCCAATTAAGTAAAACTTAATATTATAGTTATAAATTTAATAATAGAGGAAGCAATGTTTGAATTAGTCTCTAAATATAAACCTCAAGGCGATCAGCCACAAGCAATAGATGAGTTAGTAGCAGGAGTAGAAGCTGGTAAACAATACCAAGTTTTGCTAGGCGTAACAGGTTCGGGAAAAACTTTTACTATTGCAAATGCTATAGCACGCTTAGGTAAGCCGACTTTAGTATTATCTCATAATAAGACTTTAGCAGCCCAGTTATATGGAGAGTTAAAGCAATTTTTTCCGAAAAATGCAGTAGAATATTTCATTTCTTATTACGATTACTATCAACCTGAAGCCTATATCCCAGGTAGAGATATTTTCATTGAGAAAGATTCATCAATTAATGATCAGATTGATAAACTTAGGCTTAAAGCAACAATGTCTTTAATGGAACGTAAAGATACAATTGTGGTTGCTAGTGTTTCATGCATTTACGGACTGGGAGTTCCAGAAGATTATAGGAAAGCTTTAGTTAGAATTGAAGTTGGAGAAGAGATAGCTCGTGACGAATTTTTGGCTAAACTAGTTAAGGCTCATTATGGACGTAATGACATAGCCTTCCAAAGGGCAAATTTTAGAGTTAAAGGTGATACAGTAGATATATTTCCTGCTTATTTAGATACATGCGTTAGAGTAGAATTCTTTGGTGATGAAATTACTTCTATCAAGAAATTAAATCCTATTGACAATAAAATTATCTCTAGTCATGAAACTTATGCTATATACCCTGCAAATCACTTTGTAATGTCAGAGGAAAGATTAAAAAAAGCAATGGTTTCGATTAGAAAAGAACTAGAAGTTCAACATAATTTCTTCCTAAAAAATGAAAGATATGTCGAAGCTCAAAGAATTAAGCAAAGAACAGAGTTTGATTTAGAGATGATTCAGGAAATAGGTCATTGCTCAGGTATTGAAAATTATTCCAGACACATGACAGGAGCTAAACCTGGTCAACCTCCCTTTTGTTTGTTAGATTATTTCCCTGATGATTATCTATTGGTAATTGATGAATCTCATGTAACAATCCCTCAAACTAGAGCTATGTATGCTGGTGATTTTTCTCGTAAGAAAAACTTAGTTGAGTATGGCTTCAGATTGCCTTCTGCTTACGATAATAGACCTCTCAAATTTGAAGAGTTTGAAAAGCATCATAAAAATGTAATTTTTATGTCAGCCACTCCTGCTGATTATGAATTAGATAAAACTTACGGAGAAGTTGTTGAACAAGTTATCAGACCAACAGGCTTAGTTGACCCTTATATTATGATTAGGCCTGTAGGAAATCAAGTTGACGACCTCCTCAATGAGATAAGAATTCACTCTAAGAAAAAACAAAGAGTCTTAGTTACTACCTTAACAAAGAAAATGACTGAGGATTTATCAACTTATCTTAAGAATGCAGGGATAAAATCTGACTATTTACATAGTGGTTTAGACTCAATTGAAAGAACTAAAGTTATTAGGAAATTACGACTTGGTAAAATTGATGTCTTAGTCGGAGTTAATCTTTTAAGAGAGGGTATTGACATGCCTGAAGTAGCGTTAGTAGCAGTTTTGGATGCTGATAAAGTTGGTTTCTTAAGATCAGCCAGAGCCTTGATTCAGACTTCTGGGAGAGCTGCTCGTAATGTCGATGGTAAGGTTATCTTCTACGCTGATAACATAACTGCGGCAATAAAAAGTACTGTAGATGAGACTAATAGAAGAAGAGAGAAACAATTAGAATATAATAGATTAAATAACATTAAACCTGAAACAATTTATAAAAGTATTGATGAAATTATGGAGTCAACCGCTGTTGCCGAAGGCTATGCTGGTTATAACACAAAAGGCAAAAAGAAGAAGAAAACTGAAAAAGAAGACTTCATGGAATACCTAAATTTAGATAGTAAAGAGAAAATTATTAATCTCCTCAAGAAAGAAATGAAACAAGCCGCTTCTGAATTGGATTTTGAAAAGGCTGCTGGACTGAGAGATAGGATTATTGAATTACAGTCGATGGAGTAGATTTATAAATTCTGCAAGTAAATCTGAAACTAAAAAAAGTAGAGAATAAACTCTCATTACCAGTAATCTAGGATCCTTGTCCGTTAATTTCTCTACCATTGCTTCCCCTTTTTTATCTCGATAAAACTCCGATGATTCATCGAGATAGTAATGACCAAGACTAAAGATAAATTGTGCTGTTAGTAATTGTAGGACTGTTTTTATTTGTTTTGTAGTACTTCGCTATTATATAACTCACAGTTTGAAAGAGATTTTTGGACAGTAAGTTACAAGCATTTTTAAATAA
>Ga0265294_10002769_pt1 | contig 22793 bp, 20 predicted proteins | sample MunlanPumphouse3_FD_192504 | JGI IMG/M metagenome (GOLD analysis project Ga0265294, IMG submission 192504) | Groundwater microbial communities from a municipal landfill in Southern Ontario, Canada - Pumphouse #3 | ecosystem: Environmental > Aquatic > Deep subsurface > Groundwater | place... | reverse complement strand
TGTTATTTTTTTTATCTCGTAATGTCCTTCTATCACGACCGGATTTTCCTCCAGCCCCAATAGTTTTCCTGCCAGTCCGATTTTTACCGCCTCCTTTTGCGTCCAGTCTATCATTTGCGATGGGGGGTGTCAAGATGAAACTATATTAGTCATGATCTGTATGACAAAACGTCACCTTTCAAGAAAGACAGTTTTGTAATTTATATGGCTTGCCGGTATCATTTCAACTCAAAGCCACATTCTGCGCAGTAACAATATTCCTGATCCCATCCAGCACTTTCTCGTCACAAGCTATGTTTTTGTTGGCTTTGATTTTCTGATATCCATTGCCGTCGGTTGGGATGGAGATAAAAACACTAAATTTCCCTTCATTTTGGTTTTTCAGGAATTCTGAAAGATCCAGCATCGCCTGCTTGGCGTTTCGTTGCGGGATTATTATATTGATCGTTTCGGCTTCTTCCAGTGATTTGGATTTATGCTTGTCGGAATACTCGCGCGCTTCCATGAGGTCGATGCGGCGGGCTTCTTCGCCGAGGAGTTTGAAGACGCCGTCTTTGTCGCTCAATTTTCCTTTGACAAAAACGATACTGCCGTCTTCCCAGATGTCGGGATTGTCGCCGAGGACTTTGGGGAAGACCAGGATTTCTATCTTGCCTGTCAGGTCTTCCAGATTAACGAAGAGCATTGATGCGCCTCTTTTGGTGATTATTTTTTGGACTTTGGTAATGATGCCCGCCAGCTGGATGATTTGATTTACTTCATCGTGATTCAGTTTGCTGATATTCTTGCATTTGTCCTGCAGAAAAGCGGCGTATTCTTTCAGGGGGTGATCGCTGACATATAATCCTAGCAGTTCCTTTTCCCAAGTCATTCTTTCGGTCTTGGTGGCGGGGGATTTGGGATCCAATTTTAATGTGTTTATATTTTCTTCGGCGGAGGTGGTAGCGGCGAACAAGCTGAACTGTCCGTTGGCGGCAGCTTTCTGCTCCTCTTTTGCGAAGATCAAAATCTTTTCTACGTTACCCAAAATGAAATTTCTCTCGGCAAGGCTGTCGAAAGCTCCAGCGCGTGCTAAACTTTCCATAGATTTTTTGTTCAGAGCATTAGACTGAACGCGAAGAACGAAATCTTCGATATCTTTGAATTTACCGTTTTGTTTTCTTTCCTCGACGATAGTCTCAATGAGCTGCTCGCCGACATTTTTGATGGCGCTCAGCCCGAAGCGGATTTTTTGCGTTCCATCCTCTTGCGGTATGACACCGAAGTCCACGAAACTTTCGTTCACGTCCGGCGGCAGAACTTCGATATCCATCAAGCGGCATTCTTCGACTTCGATAGCGACGCGGTCGATGTTTTCACGATCACTTGTGAGAAGCGCTGCCATAAATTCCGCAGGGTAATGAGCCTTGAGGTATGCGGTTTGATAGCCGATGAAGGCGTAGCAGACAGCATGAGAGCGATTGAATCCGTATTCCGCAAAAGCCTCCATATCCGAAAAAGTCTGATTGGCTATCTTGGTATCGATTCCGTTCTTGACGCAGCCTTTCACAAATTCGTCTTTCATCTTGGTCATCAGCTCGGCGATTTTCTTTCCCATCGCTTTTCGCAATGTGTCCGCTTGTCCACCGGTGAAGCTTGCCATATCCTTGGAGAGTCTCATGACTTGCTCCTGATAAACGATGACACCGTAAGTATTTTCCAGGGCATCTTTCATCACCGGATGTTTGTACGCGATTTTTTTCCTGCCGTGTTTACGGTCGATGAATTCGTCAACCATTCCCGAGTTGAGGGGTCCCGGGCGATAGAGAGCGACCATAGCGATGATATCTTCAAAATCTGTCGGCTCTAAACGCTTGAGATATTTCTTCATACCGCTGGATTCGAATTGGAATACGCCGGTCGTCATTCCTTTTTGAAAAAGTTCCAGGGTTTCCGCGTCTCCCAGCGGGACATCGGCGATATCTATCTCGATACCGTGTATCTTGGAAATAATTTTGAGCGCACGTTCGATGATGGTGAGATTTTTGAGTCCCAGAAAATCCATCTTGAGAAGTCCTAACTTCTCGATGTCGCCGGCGGGGTATTGGGTAGTAATGGCGGTATCGTCCTGTGGCGGGTGCTGGGTCGGTGTGTAATCGTTGATCGGGTCTTTACTGATCACTACTCCGCAGGCGTGAGTGGAATTGTGTCTGACGACTCCTTCCAGCTTCAAAGAATAATCGAGCAGTTTCTTGGCGTCAGGGTCGCTCTCGTAGATTTCTTTGAGTTCCTTGGTATTTTCTATCGCGTCTTTCAGCTTGGTGAACGTCGGAATCATCTTGGAAATCTTGTCGCAATAAGAATAGGGAAGCGCCAATGCCCTGCCACAATCTCGAACCGCCGCTTTGGACGCCATAGTTCCGAAGGTGATGATTTGCGCCACGTGATCTTGTCCATATTTACTTGCGACATAAGAAAGAACTTCATCTCGTCTGGTGTCCGCGAAATCCATGTCGATATCAGGCATACTTATACGATCCGGATTCAAAAATCTTTCAAACAGCAGATTATATTTGAGCGGATCCATTTCGGTTATTCCTGTCAGATAGGAAACGATGGAACCGGCAGCGGAACCTCGCCCCGGTCCTACTACGATCTTTTGGTCCTTGGCCCAGTTGACAAAATCCTGCACAATTAAAAAGTAGGAAGGAAACCCCATCTGTTTGATGACGTCAAGTTCGAAACGGAGACGTTTTTCTATCTCATCGGTGGTCTGGCCGTATCGTTTTGCGATTCCTTCGCGGCACATATTTTCCAGATATTCGTTATCAGTTATTCCTCCCGGCACATCAAAATAAGGGATGAGAATCTTCCCCAAATCGAATTCTATATTGCACGCTTCCACGATGCGCTGCGTGTTCTCGATCGCTTCTGGTACATGCTTGAAATGTTCAATCATTTCTTCGGGGCTTTTCATAGAGTAGTTCTCGTCAAGCATGGTCATTCTGTCGGTATCTTGCACGGTTTTGTTCATCTGGATACAGAGCAGAATGTCTTGAACCTTGGCATCTTCCTCATTGACGTAATGGATATCGTTGGCGGCAATCAGCGGTGCTCCCGTTATTTTTGAAAGTTCGATCAGCGCGTTATTAACCTTGGTCTGCCCTTCTAGCTTCGGATGGTCTTGAAGCTCCAGGTAATAGTTTTCTTTGCCAAATATTTCTTGGAACTCATATATGACTTTTTCCGCCTTTTTCATATCGTTTTGTAGAATCGCCTGTGAGACTTCGCCGGCGATGCAGGCGGAAGAGGCGATAATACCTTTGGAGTATTGGCGTAAAATTTCTTTGTCCATCCGGGGTTTATAATAGAAACCTTCCAAATGGGCTAAGGTGGTCAGCTTTACTAAATTTTTATAACCCTCTTCGTTTTTGGCGAGCAAGATGAGGTGGTTCCTTTTGTTGTCGATGCTCGGTGTTTTGTCGAGGCGGGATTTGGAGGCTACATATGCCTCCGTGCCGATAATGGGTTTGATCCCTTTGGCTTTTGCCTTCTGATAGAATTCGAGCGCGCCGAACATCACACCGTGGTCGGTGAGTGATAGAGAGTCCATTCCGAGCTCCGCGGTGCGGTTGACGAGGTCGTCGATTTTCGCAAGTCCGTCCAGGAGGCTGTAGTGGCTATGATTATGTAGGTGGGTAAATTTCATTGATCTTCAGATTATCGGTAAGTTATTTCTTCTTGTTCTGGTAGACATAGAGCGCGCCGAGAATAATCAATCCCGATACGACGATAATGCCTATCATCGGAATAATTTTATAAAAAAAATAGTTATTAATCTCGACTAAATTCCGGGATAGCTCTCGTCCGGTTTCTGTCTCGCTAAGGACGAAAGTCAGAACTGAGAAAGTGAGCAAGATGGCAATAAGCTGCTTGCTCTTTTTTGGAAAACTGTAGAAGTTTCTTTTTAGGAATAAACTAATCTTGTCTTTGATCGACCAGCTTTTGAAATCGGTTTTTTCCAAATCCACAATTCCTTCCCGATAGCCCTTGATGATCTCACGAGTATCCTCGGTACTGATATCGAAGCCGATGTTCGTAACTATCTTCTTACACATCGCTCGCGCATATTTCAACTTGTCGGAGTTGGAAAAAAGATTCGCATAGTTTTTTATTTTGTCATCGGTGTTTTTGCCTGGTAGATTTTTATCATCCAAGGCTTTCTGGAAAATCTTTTTCGATTCCAAGACGGCGACTTTATTGGCAGACATATCTCCTTTTTCCAGTTCTTTCGTTACGGTCGTCCAAAGGGAAGAATAGTTGCTTTGTCCGGTTTTTTCCTCTGACATATTTTTTAGTTATGAGTTTATATCGCTTAAGATTACCTTGCTTAATTATATTATTTTACCGAGGAAATGGCAATTTAAAATGGGGTGGGAGAAGTGAGAATTATTGACAGAATGGCGAGTGCTCTTTATAATGAGCTTTCGGAAACACAAAAAGATAACAAAAAAAGAAAAAAATAGGAAAGGGTTTGAATGGCTTGGATTTGGAAAAAGGGTAGTCAGATTAAACGAGTTCTTGAATATTTGGACAGGCGTAATAAACAAGCTGCCGCTTCTGGCGTATTGGCAGCCATAATCATTCGAACGTTGTTATTAAAAGTCCGGAAGTGGAAGTGCAAAAAGAGTAATAAGGCTTGTCGTTAGACGGGCCTATTTTTATTTTAGTCAGATCAAAAGATAAAAATCAATTATATACCTGTCATTCTGGAATTTGATTAGCAAATAGCAGGAATGACAGCGTGAAATAAATGAAAGTGTAATAAATTTAAGCCAAAGATAAGTTGCGGGGAACGCAAGCGAATCAGATGTTTTGCGAGATTGACAAATCATAAGAAAGATGTATAATTCGTTAACGAAATAAAAAAACAAAAAAGACAAAGGTGATTGAAAATGAAAAAAAATTTGTTTATATTTCCTGTTGTAGCATTGTTGCTGCTTGCATTCAGCCTGCTAGCTGCAGGAAGCGGTGTTCCGGGAGACGATCCGGACTATATATCTGATAAAGACTTAACTGTCGCACCAGAAGACGCCAAATCAGGGTTTAATCTTACTCCTGAGTTGGAAGAGCTTTTAGACGCTTCAACCATGGAGATGGAAAGACCTCATATCGGCATTAAAGATATGCGCGTTAAAAAAACCGGCCACTGCTATATGACTACCGTGAAACTGGCCTTTCTCGGGCAGACGTGGAACAATACGTATGCGGGAGGAAAAAATATTACTACTTGGGAGCCCGGGGAAAAAATAACGATAAAATTCTTCTCGAGACGTGGGAGGCCTTATAGCATCACACTTGACGCTATAAGGTTTGAAGAGAATGAATATCTTTTGAAAGTTGCTTTATACAAAAAGGCTAGCCGCATAAAAATTTATGTCGGCGATGAAGAAATTCTTTCTCAAAAACTGCCGATAAGAAAAATTACATTGCACAAGGGAGATCTGGAAATAACCGATGTTTTCCGATCGGGGGAGAATTCTATCGCTTTCAATATGACAAGCGAAAAATTTTCTGGTAAAAGAACTTCCAAAAAAACTTCTCCAGTCTATGCTGTTATCTATACAGGCGCAGGAGAGGAAAAAATCTTTTACCGTCAAACCTATCTCTTTGAAGCAGGACCTGAACATCCCGTCAGTCCCAAGATGAGTATTTCAAACTTTAATGACTGTGATTGGACCGTGGAGGTGCGAAATATAGATGGAGAAATAATCGCGGAAGGGGAGTTGCGACAACCTCTCCAAAATTGAGAAGTAACGAACTTCTTGTTTAAAAAGAGCGGGAAAGAATAATTGTATTTTCTTTCCTCTATTTTTTTATCCAAGCGTTCTAAGTGATGATTTTTTATAAGGGCGTATATTAAAAACTAAAAATTATTACCGCCATACGCCTTATCTTTTGTAATAAGGCTTACTTTTTAAAATCTCCCAGTTTTAGTCTTGGGCAGCCCCTGTGATATTCTGAAGGATTCCGTTATTAATTTTCTTTCGCTTTCTCACGGGATTCTTCGGGGTACCTCAGAATGACAGATAAAATCAAGAGGATGCCTTACTTTGTCACGGAATAATAGAAACAGTTGTTTTTTTGCAAGTATCGCATATATTTCTTGACGTAGTTTTTTAGGTTTAAGCTTGTCGGTCTTGACTTTTGAGCAAAAAAATGTATAGTTAAGACACAAAAATAAAGAAAGTTAAAATCAGAGAGGTTCTGTAATTGGCAAAAATACCCCGCGAATACCTATTCATAGCAATACTTGGTTTGATATTATCGGCTGCTACGGTTGCTTCGACTGTAAATTATTCGCAAGGCGATGTTTCAATACAAGGTCTGATGGATAGCTGTGCCCTTTTTTTGAAGGACTATAGGACTACTCCTTTGGATGAGCAGCCTGAGGAAGCTCTTGATCCGGAGTTTGGTAGAGAGAATTCTACTGAACCCGTAGAGGCTCCATGCCCGATCGATAGTTGGAAGGAAGAGAGCGACGAGGATTGGAATACCGACGATGAACAATCACTTTTGAAAAATTCATCGGAAGAAAACAAAGAAAACGAAACTTATGGTAATGACGCAGAGAACGAATCTATGGAGGCGGACATGGCAGAAGTCATCTGAGATCAAAACAGGGAATCGGTTATTCAAAAAAGCGGAAAAGGAAAATATCCTCCTATCCGTTTATTTTTTTGTCCAAATTTCCACAAGGACAGTTCTCGGCGTATCAAGAGGACTGTTCTTTTTTATGTCTAAGTTGGAAGAACTTTAAAACCTGCTCATTATTTATTTTATCTAATTGGCTTATACGTCTATTAGGATATATAATGATAATAATAAATTAACTTTCACGTTTTATGACAATTCCGGATTTTCAAAGAGAAGATGAGCTTTTTGGCAAAGGATATAGAATCGTGGCCGGTATCGATGAGGCGGGGCGAGGTCCTCTTGCGGGACCTGTCGTGGCGGGGGCGGTAGCTTTTGCCAACGATGCGGCGGTCGTGCGTGAGCTACTCGCCTTAGGATTACGGGACTCAAAACAGGTATCCGAGAAAAAGCGAGAGCAGCTGTACGAATTTATTTCTCGGGAGGCGCAAGGCTGGGCGGTAGGGATAGTGTCGGAAAAAATCATTGACGAAATAAATATTCTCAATGCGACCAAGCTGGCGATGAAAGATGCGGTTTCGAAATTGGAGCTGCGGCCGGATTTCGTCCTTATCGATGGCAATGCCACTCTTTTCGGACTTCTTATCGATCAGTTGGCGATTCCCAAGGCGGACGAGCATATCATATCAGTGAGCGCGGCGTCGATTATGGCCAAAGTCACTCGAGACCGCATACTGGTCGAATTGGACGAGAAATATCCTGGATATGGGTTCCGCATACACAAAGGCTATGGCACCAAGTTTCATATGGATGCTTTGAGGGAGAAAGGTCCTTGCGAAGCACACAGGAGGTCCTTTGAGCCAATCAAGAGCATGGTGGCGTGAAATTAACACTCATTATCGTCATTCTGAGGTATCCCGAAGAATCCCGTTACTATGCGGGATATGAAAACGTTTCTTTTCTGAAACCGGTCATTTATTGTTGTCTATAAGTCTTTTGTCTCTAGTCGTAGCGAAGACCTTGCAAAATTTATAAAAATGGTTTAAGATAAGTCAGTATCTGAAACGTATAAAGTTTTTGAATGCAAAAGTAATTTAAGTAAGAATATAAAAACAATATGCCAAATCCAAAGCAACGCAAGCCCAGCTCGGGAAAGAATTCAAGAAGATCACATCACGCTTTGACACAGACCAATGTCGCGACTTGTGAGAAATGCGGAAGCGCCAAGAAACCTCACTACGCTTGCCCTGTCTGTGGTTTTTACAATGGAAAAGAAACGAAGGTAGAGAAGAAAGTCCCAGTCAAGAAAGTCGTTCCTAAGAAAGCTGCTAAGCCTGTAACCAAAGAGAAGAAGATTAAACCAATTAAGGCAACTAAGCCGGAAACGAAAAAATAGCTAATTATTAAATCATTTAAGTCCGTATGTCCAACAGACATCTATGCAGGTCGATTGCAATGCAGAGTCTTTTTGAGTGGGATTTTGACAGTTCACTTATTGAGGTTACTTCGCAAGAAGCCAAAAAATTCGATAAAGAAAAACTGAGCAATATTCTCAAGGCCGATTTGGAGGAGTACGCACAAGGGCTGGATGACGTTAGTTTTGCGGAAGATTTGGTTTTTGGAATTTTTGATAACATCCAAGAGATCGATTGTGTGATAGGTAAGCTGGCTCCCGAATGGCCGATCGAGCAAGTAACCATTATCAACAGGAATGTTCTGCGTATCGGAGTCTTTGAGCTCAAATTCGGCAAGCGCGAAGACGTTCCGCCGAAAGTAGCGATCAATGAGGCTATCGAGCTTGCCAAGACGTTCGGCGGGCAATCATCCGGTAAATTCATAAACGGTGTTTTGGGCAGTCTCTACAAGGAGATTGAAGGGGATGAAAATGGCGCTGAGCAAGAGGCCAAGGAGGAAAAAATAATCGAGCCGTAAGCTCGTTTATTTATTTTAAATATTAATTAACAGAGATGACAAACGATATATCGAAATTGGAGGAAAAGATCGGTTTCGTCGCCAATGACAAAAAGCTGCTGGGGCAGGCGATGGTACATCGTTCTTACCTTAACGAGCATCGAGATTTTGAGCTTGAGCACAATGAGAGGTTGGAATTCTTGGGAGACGCGGTTTTGGAACTGGTATCAACCGAGTATTTGTATAACAACTTTTCTAACCCCGAAGGTGAACTAACTAATTTTAGGTCAGCTTTGGTGAACGGAAAAATGCTAGCGACGGTCGCGGGTGAAGTCGGGCTGGAAGAGCACCTGATGATGAGCCGCGGGGAAGAGAAGGATACCGGCAAGGCGAGGCAATATCTGCTGGCCAACTCGGTGGAGGCGGTAATCGGAGCTATCTATCTTGATCAAGGCTATGAGCCGGCCAAGAAATTTATTACGGAAAAGATACTGATCCATATGGACGACATTTTGGCAGAAAAACTCTATGAAGACCCCAAGAGTAGATTCCAAGAAGAGGCGCAGGAACAGATCGGGGTCACCCCATCATACCATGTGGAGAAAGAATGGGGTCCGGATCACGACAAGCATTTCATAATCGGGGCATATATAGGCAATGAAAAAATTGCCGAAGGCGAGGGCACTAGCAAGCAGGCGGCGCAGAGGCGCGCGGCGGAGAAAGGACTGATAGCCAAAGGTTGGAATAAAAAAGAAGAGTAAAAACTCTTCTTTTTTACTTATTCGGCGTCCATTCGGTGTTTTATTCATGTTAAAAAACATCTATTTTCACTTATTGACCGATTACAACATATGTAGTATCATATTAAGTCATATGACAAAGATGCTTAAAGGAGGAATAAACGATTCCAGAATGCACAATAGGGATTCCAACTGAACTAGCTGAAAGGATAGAAGGTATAGCCACGAAAACTCAGCAAATCGTCAATAGGACCGTATGTGAAGAAAGAAAAGGGGCGTAAGAAATTGACCTTTATTCAGTGATAGTAGAAAGAGGACTTAATCTTTTCCTTGGATTATACCTGAGAATAACCTTTGAAAAAACAAAAATAAAGGATCCTGTCGACATCAGTTTGAATTCTGATAAAGATAAACTTCTTGAAAAATGGGCAAATAAAATTGCTCTTTCAAAACAAGACCTAGTAGTGATATGTCTGGAAATGGGAGTAAAAGATATAGAACAAGAGTGGGAGAGAATACGAGAACAAATTTAAAATAGGCCTTTAATATTTTGCCTATTTTTATTTTGCCTAGGCGGTGAATATTTAAATTGACCTCTGTTTTTATCTAACCTATAATAAAGTCGTTAAATCTAACTGTAAAATTATGTGTGGAATTGCCGGCTATATAGGCGACGGGGTCGCCAAGGACTATCTTATCAATGCCCTCAAAAGGCTGGAATACCGCGGTTATGACTCGGCGGGTATCGCCGTTTTGGAAAAGGGAAAAGAAGTTAGATGTGTGAAAAAAGTAGGTAAAATCAAAGAGCTTGATGAGAGCTTGAAGGACGAGGAGTGGAAGGAAAACGTGGGAATCGCTCATACCAGGTGGGCTACACACGGAATCCCTTCGGAAAAAAATGCGCATCCGCACTTTGACTGTGCGGGTAATATTTATCTGGTGCACAATGGTATCATCGAGAATTATAAGATTCTCAAATCGATGCTCGAAAAAGAAGGGCATATTTTCCGGTCTAATACAGACACGGAAGTTTTGGCGCACCTGATCGAGAAATATTTTACCGACAATCTGGAAGAGGCGGTTTTGAATGCGCTTAAACATGTGGAGGGCGCTTACGCTCTCGTTATCATTGCCAAAGAAGATCCGGATAAGATCGTGGTGGCCAAGAAAAGCAGTCCGATGGTTTTGGGATTTGCTGAAGGTGAAACTTTTATTGCCAGTGATTCTTCGGCCTTGGTCGGTTATACCGACAAAGTAATTTATATGGACGATGGTGAGATGGGTGTTATTACTAAAGATGATTACAGGATTCTTTCTATCGAAGACAGTTCCGAAATCGAGAAGAAGCCGGACACGATCGAGATGGATCTGAGTGATATACAAAAAAACGGTTTTGATTATTTCCTTTTGAAGGAGATTTTCGAGTGTCCGGAGGTGATCCGCAATTCCACTCGCGGCAGGATGATTCTCGAAGAAGGCTTGGCGAAGCTCGGCGGGCTGGAAGTATTGGACCAGAACCGGCTACGCAACATCGAGAGAATTATCATCATTGCTTGCGGAAGTGCCAGCTATGCGGGAATGGTGGGTGAGTATATGTTGGAGGAATATGCTGGAATCCCTGTGGAAGTCGAGCTGGGAAGCGAGTTCCGGTATCGCAAACCTATTCTCGATGAGAATACGGCGGTTCTTGTGGTGAGTCAGTCAGGCGAAACGGCGGATTCTCTAGCGTCACTTTTGGAGGCAAAAAGAAAAGGCGCACTTACGCTCGGTATCGTCAATGTAGTAGGCAGCACTATAGCGCGTTCGACAGATGCGGGAGTCTATAATCACGCTGGACCGGAAATCGCAGTGGCTTCGACCAAAGCGTTCATATCGCAGATGGTGGTCTTCGCACTCGTTACGGTTTACTTGGGAAGGATGCGCGATATGTCGGTCGTTACTGGCAAGCGCATTTTGGCAGAGATTTCCAAGCTACCCGATCTGGTGGATGAAGTTTTGAAAGAGAACGACAACATAAGGGATCTGGCGAAAAAATATGCGGGATATGAAAATTTCTTGTATCTGGGGAGAAAAGATAATTGTCCGATTGCCTACGAAGGTGCGCTCAAAATCAAGGAAATTTCTTACATCCACGCCGAGGGTTATGCCGGCGGTGAGATGAAGCACGGCCCGATTGCGATGATCGATGAAAATTTCCCCTGCGTATTCATCGCTCCTAAGGACAGCGTTTATGACAAGATGCGCAGCAATATGGAGGAGGTGAAAGCGCGCAATGGAAAAATTATCGCCATCACCACTAAGGGTAATGAAGAGCTCAGTGACATAGTTTCCGATACGATCCATATTCCCAAGACACTGGAAATGCTCACTCCTATTCTCGCCTGCATCCCGCTTTATCTTTTTGCGGCATATGTGGGAATTGAAAAAGGTTTGGATGTAGACAAACCGAGGAATCTGGCGAAGAGCGTTACAGTAGAATAAGAAGATCATTGTGCGGGGAGATTAAGACGATGATACAATCCATCGTCTTTTTTGCGGCGTTTTATGACAATGCAAATATAGAGGTTCTTTTATGAAAATCCAAAATCAAGAAGATGGATAGTGACAGCAAATAGAAATAAAAATAAAATAGAGAAGCTTGTTGAGTCTTGACTTGAGCTTGTTTCTGTGTTAGCCTGTCCAAGCAGTTAGAAGATTTGCTCACAGAGTAGGCAAATCTTGCGACAGGAAGAAAAACAGAAACACAGAAAAACAGGATTTGAAAAAATGGAAAATTTAAAAAAAGGATTCAAAGTTGCGTCTCTTTTGATGCTTGTGTGTGTATTGTCCATTGCCTTCGTTCCAACAGCCATGGCTGTTCCAGTAAATAAGGTTACTTATAGTACTTATACTATAAGTAACGTCAAGGGGACTAATATCTGTACCGTTCATTTCAGCAACGGTCAGACGGCATACAATACATATAACCTACAAGCGTCCAGGAATTTGATAAATAGCCGTATTCTCTCTTTCAGCAAACAATATGGTTTGGGCATAACGCAAGCTCAAATCATAAGCAGAACTAACTATTGCTATACAGTGAGAGTTAGTTACAAGAGCTTGAATACGGTAAATATCCGTTATCCTTAAAGGGTATGCGGTTCGGTATGAAGATTGATTCACTTAATCTTCATACCTTTTTATTTTATGTAAAATATCATTAGCACGTTATTTCTTATATATTTTTCAGCCTGACGTCCTGCCTGGTTATTGCAATCTTTTTTAGGATTTTATGGTTGGGGAATTGCGCTTCAGAACAGAATTTAAGACTATTCCTTTGACTTTTCGTTCTTATTGTGGTAACAAAGAGATAGCACAAAAACAAAAAGGTGATATTGTGGAGAAAATTGCAAGCAAAGTAAGCCAGACCGAGGGTTCGAAGCCGGAAACTTCTGTCCAAATACTAAAGCTTTTGTTGGGTTTTATCCGGAGTCGGAGTTTCGAGTGCGACGTGGAAAACATTGTCCGTCATGCGGAAATACATTTATGTCGCATTAGCTTTCCTTCTGCTAAGAAAGTGGAAATCGAAGAAGAATTAAAAGCTCTGCGCATGGACGGATATGAAGCTGAGGCTTTTAATAATTTTGAGATGGCAATAAGACTATGCAAAGAAACAGATGTAACCGAATACATAAAGAAGATGCACATTTTTTTGTCCAAGGCAGGACTCGAAGAAGAGTTTTGGCTCAGGGGTTATGAATTTTCTTTGTCGCAGATAGATTCGGTTTTGGAAAATGGGATTAAGAACAGAAAAAGAAATTTGCAGGAAGCAAGAGACAGGAGGGCGGAAATGAACAAATCATAAATATTAAAAAACAGAATTCTAAATTTCTGTTTTTTCTTGAGAAGTTGAGTCTAAATTTTCTCTCTTCTGATGTCCGCCCCCAATTTTTGTAGTCTCTCCTCGATCGCTTCATACCCTCGATCCACCTGTTCGATGCCCGAGAGAGTACTCTGCCCTTGAGCAAGCAATGCGGCGATAATCATCGTTGCTCCGGCGCGCAGGTCGAAGCTGTTGATATCCTTGCCATAAAGTGGTGTTGGGCCGGTGATGATGGCGCGATGTGGGTCGCAGATGACGGCATTGGCGCCCATCTTGGTGAGTTCGTTGATATAATTCATCCGACCTTCATAGAGCGTGTCATGGACGAGGGTATTGCCTTCGGTCTGAGTAGCGAGTACCGCAAAAGGCGCTTGCAGATCGGTCGGCAATCCCGGGTAGGTACGGGCCTCTATTTTGCAAAGAGTTCCGAGTTTGGATGTCGGTTTGACGTGAAGATTCTTTCCATCTTCGATATCAAAAAGTACTCCGGCTTCTTTGAGCTTTTCCAAAACCAGGTCGAGGTCATTCGGCACGATATTTTTTATAAGTACATCGCCTTTGGTTGCTCCGGCGGCGATAGCGAAAGTTCCAGCCTCGATCGGATCCGGCTGGATGGAGTGGTTCGCTCCGTGGAGTTTATCGACCCCCTGGATTTCTATGGTGTGGAATCCGCCACCTTTTATATTGGCTCCCATCTTGCGCAGGAACCTGCCGAGATCTTGGACGTGCGGCTCGATGGCAGCCGTGCGGATAGTAGTGGTGCCTTCGGCGAGTGTGGCGGCCATCATCAGATTTTCGGTCGCGGTTACAGAGAATTCCTTGAGTACAATCCTTTTGCCGATGAGTCGGTCAGCATCAAAATAATAATAAGTATCATCTTGATTAATGGTGGCACCGAGTGCTTCCAGCGCATCGAAATGAGTGCCGATAGGTCTGGCACCGATGATACAGCCTCCGGGTTGTTTGATTTTGAATTTGTGGAATCTGGACAGAAGACTTCCTAAAAGCAGGATGGAAGAGCGCATATGTCCGACAAGCGCGAAATCCATCTTCTCGGGGTCGACATTATCGCCGGCTTTCACGCGGATAGTCCTTTCGCCGATGCGTTCCACTTCCACTCCCATGCTCTGTAATATTTTTATCATATTCATCACATCGGTAATGCGGGGAACATTGTCGATGATACATTCTTCTTTGGTGAGCAGGCATGCAGAAAGAATAGGGGTTGTGGCATTCTTTGAACCCATGACTTCGATTTCTCCTTCAAGCGGTTTTCCTCCGTTTATAATGAACTTTTCCATCTGTTGTTTTTACGGTTTACGGTTTAATGGTATAATAATAAGAGCGAATTGACAAGGAAATTATCCGGGCGTGTCATTGCGAGGAAAAAGCACTGCGACGACACGGCAATCCCGCTGTTATGCGGTAAACTCCCTATTCGTAGTATTAAAGTGTTTGTGAAAAATCTGAGGAATATGGCTAGTATTGTTTTGTCTATAATTTAATTACATATGCAGATTATACCTTTTCCAGATTTCTCGGTCGAGTGCGCCTTTTGGGATGGCAAATAACATATAGTGCGGCAGGGTATCTTTTATGTTCTAAGATCAAAAAGAAAAGTTCAATCAAGACGATTGAACCAATGGAGAGCGTTCAGAAATTACATAACTTTTTACAAAAAATGAAACTAAAAAAAATCGTTTGTTTTGGGGGAGGTAGCGTAGTCCCGAAGGCGGTGCTGACGCCGTTCAGAGAATACCCTGCGGAGATAACCTCGATAACTTCTATGACGGATGACGGTGGTTCGACTGGAGCGTTGCGCCGCGAACTGGGTGTGCCTGCGCCGGGAGATATTCGCAGACACATATTGGCTTTTAGTGATGCTCCCGCGTGGAAGAAAAATCTCTGGGGGATGCGTTTCGGTTCGGAAGAATTCGAGGGCGGGCACAAGGGGCACAACTTCGGCAATGTTTTTATCGCAGGGCTTTGTCAGAGTCTGAAGTCTTATGACGAGGTGTTGAAAGAGTGCTGCATATTTCTGGAGGTCGGTAAAAAATACCAGGCGTTGCCGGCAACTTTGGGAAATATCACACTCTGTGCGGAATTGGAAAATGGACAAGTAATAAAAGGGGAAAGTGAGATTGATGTGCCTAAAATGCACGATGCGGATTTAAAAATCAAGAAGCTGCTCCTGAAGCCCCAGGCCAAAGTATATAAGCCTGCGCAACTGGCAATCGCAAAGGCAGACGCGCTCGTTTTCGGTCCGGGCGACCTCTACTCTTCGCTGTTACCTTGTTTTCTCCCGCGCGGGATGAAAAAGGCGATTGCCGATTCTTCGGCGAAGAAGATTCTCGTTACGAATGTAATGAACAAGCACGGAGAAACGAATGGTTTCGGTGTGTCGGATTTCGTCAGGGAGGTGGAAAAATATATCGGCACAAAATTGGATTATGTCTTGTATAATAAATATATTCCGGACGAGGAATCTGCAAGGAAGGCGCAAGAAGAAGACGAAAGTATTTTGGCCCCAGTCGTTTTCGATGGCGATCCGGAGGAGCCGAAATTCGTAGGAGTTGATTATCTCTTGGCGGGCTCTGTGAACAATGATCCGAAGAAAACAGGTGCGGCGATATGGAAATTGATTAATGGATAAAAATGTGCGGTATTGTTTTGGCTATATGCTCTATTATTTACGCGAAATTCTATTTTGTCATTCCGAAAGGCATACTCGTCTGAGAAATATGGGAAACGTATCGGCCTTGAAGGATATTATTTTTATAAAAATAACTTTTTATACGCGTAGTATTTTTCCCAGATTTCTCAATCGGAGTACCCCATTTCGAAATGATAAATAAAAAAAGGGTCGCTGCGAATAGTACGGCTGAGTAATTAGAAAAATCGTAACCTTAACTGATAAACAAAATGAAAATACTTCTCACAGGTGGAGGGACGGGTGGGCATCTGATTCCACTGCTGTCGGTAATTGCGGAAATAAAGAAGCGGGATGCACAAGCCGAGTTTTTATTCGTGGGTCCCAAGAGCGATTTTAATGACACTCTGCGCGAGGCAGGCATCGAGGTGAAAATCATTACCGCGGGAAAATTTCGTCGTTATTTTTCGCTTCAAAATTTTTCGGATATTTTCAAGGTGCTGATGGGCATCGATCAGGCCTTCTTTTATATCCTGAAGTTCAAGCCGGATGTGATTTTCAGCAAGGGCGGATTTGCCAGTGTGCCGGCGGTTTTTGCCGCTTCTTATACGAGAATCCCGATCCTGACTCACGAGTCCGATACGGTACCGGGGTTGGCTAACAAATTGATCGGACATTTTGCAAAAAAGATTTTTATCTCTTTTCCTGAGAGTCGGAAATATTTCCCGGACAAGAAGATTATCGTTTCCGGCAACCCGATTCGTGAAGATATTTTGGAGGGCGACAAGAATCGTGCGCAGAGATTCTTCGGATTGCGTGAAGACCTGCCCATCATCCTCGTCTTCGGTGGTAGTCAGGGCGCGCAGAAAATCAACGAGGCATTATTTGATTCGTTGCCGAAATTGCTCGCAGATTTCCAGGTGATCCATATTTGCGGAACGAAGAATGTTGAAGAGATCGAGAAAAAGATGGACGGGTTGGAACTGGCGAATAAAAAGCGTTACAAAGTCTATCCGTACCTCAAGGACGAGATGAAAGACGCCTTCGCGCTCTCGGATTTCATAATTTCTCGTGCCGGTGCCAATTCGCTCTCAGAAATCATCGCACTCGATAAACCCAGTCTTATCATCCCGCTGCCGTCCGCGGCCAATAACCATCAATATCACAACGCCGAATATTTCGCCGAGCAGAATATGATTTTGCTATCGGAAGAAAAAGATCTGGATGAGGGGAAACTTTTGAAAAAGTTGAAGGAGGTGCAAAACAGGAAAGATGAGATTACGGAAAATCTGGAGAGGTATAACGACTCGCTTAGCGGCAAAAGGCCGGCAGAGGTTATCGCGGAGGGGGTTTTGAAGATGGGAAAAAATAATCCGCTCAGCCGCTCAAATATTCGTGTTATCTTGTAAGAAATTATTTCTAATATTCTACTATGATTAAGGTAAACAAAATCGTCGTGTCGGTCTTGAAAGTTGTGACATTGGCAGTCTTGTCGATCGGAGTATGCTATTTATTGCAAAAAGACGAACAAGTACAAAAACCCGCCGCTTATCAGTCACAGACATCACTAACGCCGGCGACGAACCAAAGTTCTGTTCAACCGGGATTGTATCGGGCTGTTTATTCCACTTGTAGTGATGGTTATACGGATGTTTATGTGTATAATATCGACATTGATAAGACGGAAAAATTGTTTACTGACAAAGGAAAAGATTATGTCATTCCTTGTGATTTCGCATCGGTCAATCATGGAACTATGGAAGGCAATGTTTTAAGCTTCGACGCAAAGGACAGGGAAAACGGTAAGGATTTGAAACTAAGCATTGATTTGGGTTACAAAAGTGAGAAAGTTACCCCGTATGATCCTCTCGACCGATCGGGAGAAACAGAAAATATCAAGAAAGTCGGCGATTTGAACGTCATTCTTTCTTCTGTGAAAAAATCTTCCAATGGTGACAATATTCTTTTCGCAACTGATAGTCATGATTTGTTCACGGCAAACATCAATTACAACAATCTCAAGCAGGTCAATAATTTTTCAGATTCGAAATGCGTGAATAAAGGTAATACAGGGGAGGCATCTGATAACAGTTGGGACTGGGTATCCAATAAAAGAATTTTTATAGATGATATCGGATTTAAGTGTAATGGCAATGGATCATTTTTGCTAGATGCCAACGGTGAAAATCCGATAAAGGCCGCTGAAAATATCGTAATCATACCGCGACATAAGGTTCTGACTGACGATAATTTTGTGGCCGTAGTCAATAGCGGAGACGGAAATCGTATGGTCTTAATGAATGTTGATACGGGAAAAATCGTGAAAGAGATAGTCAGGGGTACGCAAGTAGTTATTTCTCTTGATGGTAGTAAAATGTTTTACGAAATGCATTCCGGCGAAGATCTTAATAAACCCGGAACTCTTTTTGTGGCAGACATAGATGGTACAAACTATAAAGGCGTGCCGATAGAATCAAACGGGTTGATCCATGTCATAGGATGGATGAGGTAGAAAAAGTGTGTCTTAATCGGTGAAATTATCATGGAGAGGATTTAGAAAATAAAAAAATAGAATTGTTCTAAATGGAGGACCAATTAAAATAAACGCAAGGAAAGCAGAATCATTATATGCGACTTCCAATGATGGGAAGGTTTATAACATGAAAAAAGGTCAAAGATTTGCCGATTGAAATAATAACTCCAATGGGATAGAAGAGGATATATCCATATTAGCCTCAAAAAGAGACAGCATAAATCCGTACAAAATAAATCCTCTGGACGTCATAACAATCGATCCGGTTTGTGGTAAATATTATTCCGAGATGACAGATGATGAGATAGAAGGTAGGGGTTATAAGTTTGATATTGAGCTGGTTGAATTTTTGAAGAAATATCTACGATAATCTTTTGGAAGAAACGGCCCGGTAAAGGTTGTTGCGATAAAACTGTTCGGTCTGTCATTCCGAGCTTGTCGAGGGATCTCTTCATTACAGCGGAGCTTTATTAATCTGGTTTTGTTGTAACGAAGGGATTCTTCGACTCCGCTTTGCTCCGCTCAGAATGACAGAAAAAAGTTAAGAAATATTTCAATAACTTTATGAAAAAAGTAATAATAAATGCCGACGATTTCGGGATGAGCAAGATATTCAATGAAGTGATATTGGAATTATTGGAGAAAGAACTCGTAAGATCAACGTCCGTTTTGGTCACGAGAGGATTGGACGGTCAACTTGATCAGATTGAAAGACTGAAAGAGATAATGAAACGGAAGAATATTTCAGTCGGTCTTCATTTTGAATCAGACAAAAAGGATGTCTCGAATGTAAAAGAAAACATAGAAATCCAAAGTGATTCCTTCGTAAGATATTTTGGATTTAAGTCGACCCATATTGATAAACATAAAGATATTCATTCTAAAGAAGAATCGGAGGCGATGGTTGATTTCGCTTTAAAAAACAATATTTATATCCGTAACGTTTTTGCCGATTATACTCCGAGTCGCGGGAATAATATTAAGACTAGCCATCATACTATATTTTTGTTGGAAGAAAGTGTGGACGGGATTAAGAACTATCTGTTGGATAAACTGAGAGATGGGGAGCTGGCGGAAGTAGTGGTCCATCCTGGGAAATTCGATCCGTACTGCGAATCTTCGCTTAATAAGATAAGAGAAAATGACTATAAAAAGATAATCGATTTGTTTCCCCTTTTGAAAGAAAATCATATCGCTATTATAAATCAGAAAATAGAAAATTTTTAATATGTAGTTATTGATTTTGCAATTATATATGGAGTAGCAGACTTTATAGTCTGCGCGGCTATCCCATGCGGGTAAAACGAAAATTACGGCGCATTTTTTGCTTGGGATAACCGCGCGGGTTGAAACCCCGCTACTCCATGAAAAATTAAGCTCTCTGGACTAGGGGCTTTATTTTTTATCTCTTTTAAATTATACTGAAAACAGCCTATCCGAGCATTTTATCAGATAAAAAATCACAATGAATTCAAAAGAACTACGAGAGAAGTATATCAATTTTTTCATATCCAAAGGACACAAGCGGATTCCGTCGGCTTCGGTGGTGCCGGAGAATGATCCGACGGTGCTTTTTACGACGGCGGGGATGCATCCGCTGGTGCCGTATCTTTTGGGAGAGAAGCACCCGGAGGGGGCGCGATTGACCAGTGTGCAGAAGTGCGTGCGGACCGGGGATATCGAGGATGTGGGCGACAGCACGCATAACACTTTTTTTGAGATGCTTGGCAACTGGTCTCTCGGAGATTATTTCAAAGAAGAATCTATTCGTTGGAGTTTTGAGTTTTTGACGGACTCGAAATATTTGGGAATCGATCCGAAGCGTTTGAAGGTCACGGTTTTCGAGGGAGATGAAGACGCGCCGAAGGATGAGGAGTCGATCAAGATTTGGCAGGAATGTTTCGCGTCGCTGGGAATTGATGCGCAAGTTTGGGATGGAAAGAATAACGAAGAGGCGAAAATCTTCCCGCTCCCCAAAGACGACAACTGGTGGGGTCCGGCGGGAATAACCGGTCCGTGCGGTCCGGATACGGAAATCTTTATCGACCTTGGAAAATCTACCAATTATGACACTTGTCCGAATGGAGGTGATTGCAAGCCAGGATGCCACTGTGGCAGATATGTGGAAATCTGGAACAATGTTTTTATGCAATACAACAAAGATGCGGAAGGGAAGTTCGAGCCGCTTTCTCAGCAGAATGTAGATACGGGGATGGGGCTGGAGCGGACGCTTGCGATGCTGAACGGGTTCGATAATATTTACGAGAGTGACGTTTTGAAGCCGATTGTTGATAAAGTAAAAGAATTGTCTGGAAATAAAGATGAAAAATCTGCTCGTATCGTTGCGGATCATATTCGTACTTCGGTTTTTATGATTAGCGACGGAGTTGTTCCTTCAAATTTGGAGCGTGGATACATCTTGCGCAGACTTATCCGCCGCGCTATTCGCAGCGCGCGAACTTTGTTAATGCCTGAAAAATTCTTGCCGGCTCTGGTGGATGTAATCATGGGAATTTATGGAGAAGAATATCCGGAGCTTTTGCAGAACAAGAATAAGATTGTTGAGGAACTTGAAAAAGAAGATGAGAAATTTGGAAAGACTTTGGAAAATGGAATAAGAGAATTAAAAAAACTTTATCCCATAGGAGGCATAGATCCGGAAAATCTACCAAAGGGAATGGAAATATCTGGTAATATATTGCGCATCGACGGTGCTGTAGTTTTTCGTTTTTATGAAACTTACGGCTTTCCTATAGAATTAACTCAGGAAATTATGAAAGATTGGGGGGTAGCATTTGATGAACAAACTATGCAAGAGGCGCGAGAGGCGATGAAGAGACATCAAGAACTATCCCGAACAGCTTCTGCAGGAATGTTTAAGGGTGGACTTGCCGATAGCAGTATAGAAACGACCCGCCTCCATACTGCGGCGCATCTGCTTTTGCAGGCATTACGGTTGGTATTAGGTGATCATGTATTTCAGAAAGGCAGCAATATCACAGCCGAGAGATTGCGTTTCGACTTCTCGCATCCGGACAAAATGACCGAAGGGGAAAGGAAAAAGGTGGAAGCGATCGTCAACGAACAGATTCGCAAGGCTCTGCCGATCACTTGCGAAGAGATGAATCTGGAGGATGCCAAGCGTTTAGGAGCGATGGGAGTTTTCGAGTCGAAATATGGCGAGAAGGTGAAGGTCTATGTGATGGGTGATGAGGAAAAAGGAATTTTCTCAAAAGAAATCTGCGGCGGTCCGCACGTGGAAAATACTTCGGAGTTGGGACATTTCCGAATCAAGAAAGAAGAATCATCTTCGGCGGGAGTAAGAAGGATCAAGGCGGTGCTGGAATAGAGGGTTTGGTTCGGGGTAGAACGGGAAAAGGACAGTCCTTACGCATTCAAAAGGACTGTCCTTACTTTAAGCTTTTACTTATGAATAATCTAAAATACAAACAATCGGCTCAAGGCGCATATTACCATCTCTACAATCGCGGTAATCAGAAAAAAGATATATTCCTAGATGAAAAAGATTATGAATTCTACTTGCGGAAGATGACCGAAGCAAGTAAAAAATACGGTTTTGCCATAATCTCATATTGCTTGATGCCGAACCATATTCATCTTATCGTGAGACAAGATAAAGAATATCCGCCGGCAAAATTCATATCCTCGGTCCATACCAGTTATGCGGCAGTGTTCAATAAGAAATATAAGACGGTCGGTCATCTTTTTCAAGACAGATTTAAGCAGAAAATTATAGAGAATGATGACTATATGAGAAATCTAATCGCATATGTACATTTGAATCCTGTGAAGGCAGGCATATGCAATTTTCCCAAGGAATACAAATGGAGCAGCCATATGGAATATGCAAAGACAGGAATCATAAAAGATTCGGACGGCCTCTGCGACCGTGGTCTGATTGAAGAATATGGAATGAAGGGGGAAACTTTTGAAGAATTTGTGACGATGGCGGGAAATATTTCTAAAGAAGATGCTTTTGATGATTGAGGTTCGGTAAGGATTATTTCATTCACTTGAGTACGCAGGAAGGACTGTCCTTTTGATTCTGTAAGGACAGTCCTTTTTTCCGAATCGCTTTCCTATCGAAGTCCAGTAAGAACAGCCCTTATGTATTCAAAAGAATTGTTTTTGGCGTATCTTGTCATTTTCACAAAATGGGGTTATCATAAATCGTGTTTAAGGTCGCTTGGCTCAGTTGGTTAGAGCATACGATTCACATTCGTAAGGTCGGTGGTTCGAGTCCACCAGCGACCACATAGGAAATAACTTCACGGTTATTTTTTATTTTCTAAAATAATGGCTAGCTATAAAAGAAAAGGCTCCCCGTCAACAAGTGTGATAGTTCATAATCCAAATCAGCGGTAAGAAAGCTAATGTAATCTTGGCGATATAGTTATTGATATTCCTAAATCCGAATGAAACCCTCTTAATCATCTTGATTTT